>VFQP010000157.1_pt1 | contig 187932 bp, 180 predicted proteins | sample 3512351 | NCBI WGS metagenome assembly VFQP01 (sample SAMN10412372, study PRJNA504923) | tailings metagenome | isolation source: Relicate 1 Philex TSF1 revegetated site | place: Philippines: Tuba, Benguet | collected 2017-08-29 | reverse complement strand
CCGGTGCGGCGAACCTCACGCTTGCCGACACCAACGAGGAAGCGGCGAACCTTCTTGCCCTGCAGACCCGCCAGCAGCTGTCTTCGACGGCTCTGTCGATGGCCTCGCAGTCGGACCAGGCCGTCCTGCGCCTGTTCTAAGACCTCGGTTGAAAGACGATAGGGAAAGGCGGGCTTCGGCCCGCCTTTTTCTTTGCCGGCAGCAGTTTTCGCGGGGTGGATTAACCCGCCATTTCCACCTGAGGCGCGATAGATACAGTAACGTGAAGAGCCGGGCCCCAGGACGCGGGCGTTAGACAGACCAGAAGGTTTGTGTCGTGGCCGAAGTCAACCTCTCCAAGGCGGTTCGCTCGAACCTGCTTTCGCTCCAGTCGACCGCCGCCTCGATGGCCAAGACCCAGGAACGTCTCGCCACTGGCCTCAAGGTCAACTCGGCCCTCGACAACCCCACCAATTTCTTCACCGCATCGTCGCTGAACAGCCGCGCCTCCGACATGTCGAACCTGCTCGACTCGATGTCGAACGGCATCAAGACCATCGAGGCAGCCGACAATGGCCTGAGCTCGATCACCAAGACGGTGGAATCGATGCAGTCCACGCTGCGCCAGGCGCGGCAGGACAAATCGTTCAAGACGCAGTCCTTCGCCGTAGATGCTGCGGCCACCGGCCAGCTCCAGTTCACCGGCGGCGCCGTTGGCGGCACCGCCGTCGGCGTGCCGCTCGCCCCGCCCGGCGCTGTGCAGTCGACAGTCGCCGCCAGTGCCGATTTCACCCCTCCGGGCGATGGCTCGGTATCCTTCGCGTTCAGCGCCGACACCACCGCGTTCAGCATGACCGACGAGGTCTCGTTTGAGCTGACGCAGACCGGCAGCTTCGGCTCCGTCACCTGGGATGTAAACCTCAACTGGTTCAACGTTCCGGGCTTCGGCGACCACGATGCCGTCGTGGACGACATCGACGAGTTCACCCAGCTGCTGGACGGAACGCTGGCGGCCTACGGGTTCGCGGCATCCGTGACAAATGACGGCACCAATATCAACATCGCGTCTACCGATGGCCCGGGAAGCAACCTGACCATCGGAGCAGTCAACGGCGACGTCGATGGTGGCGGCTCCGTCAATGCCACATTCGGACTTGCACCGACCGTCGGTAACCCTTCGGCGCCGATCACCATCAGCAACGGCACCAGCACGGCCTCGATCAACCTCACCGGCGCCAACGCGCCCGACGCCGCGACGGCCCGCGCCTACATCCAGTCACAGCTGACCTCACAGGGCGTGACCGGCATCACCGTGGGCGGCTCGGGCAATCGCATCGACCTTACGGGGGCTGCAAACGGTTCGAACACCGTGACCGTCGGCGGCGCTGGCGCAACCGCGGTGTTCGGTTCGTCTCCTGCGGCGACCCCAGGCACCCCATCCGCCGGTGGTCCCTATTCGGTCGACCAGCTGGCGCAGTCGATCAACAGCAACGCCTCGCTCAAGGACAAGGTCCGCGCCTCCAACGACAACGGCAAGCTCAGGATCGAGAACCTCTCGACCGAAGAACTGACGGTCGGCGGCGTCGGCAGCGACGGCGAAATCGACGGCACCGTGGGCACCGCCGATATCGGCGGCAACGAGGTGCGCAAGAACCTGGTCAAACAGTTCAACGAGCTGCGTGACCAGCTCGACAAGCTCGCCGACGACGCGTCGTTCAACGGCATCAATCTGCTGCGCGGCGATAAGCTGAAGCTCACCTTCAACGAGACCGGCAGCTCGAGCATCGATATCCAGGCCAAGGATGCGGACGGCAATCCGAGCTCTGTGAGCAACACGACGCTCGGGATCACCTCGGCGCTCGATACCGACTTCGACAGCGATGCCTCGCTCGACGCCCGTCTGGGCAAGCTCGGCGATGCGCTGGGCAAGCTCCGCTCGCAGGCCTCGGCTTTCGGCTCCAACCTGGCGATCGTCGAGAACCGCAACGACTTCACCAAGTCGATGATCAACACCCTGGAAACCGGCGCCGCCAACCTGACGCTCGCCGATACCAACCAGGAAGCCGCCAACCTCCTCGCGCTGCAGACCCGCCAGCAGCTGTCCTCGACGGCCCTGTCGATGGCCTCGCAGGCCGATCAGGCCGTGCTGCGTCTGTTCTGATCGGCAAGCACCCGACCCTCACGACAAGCGGGCTCCGGTCCGCCTTTCCTGTTGCCAGCCGCCCGAAGCCAGGGTCATCGTCGCGGCCATGACGCCGTACCGAGACATCCTGAACATCCCGGCGCAGCGCCGGCTGCTGCTTGCAGCCATCCCCGCCGATTTTGCCGACTGGTTCGACTATGTCGCGGTCGTCGCGCTCATCGCCTATGTCTGGGGCGAGGGGCCGGTGGCGCTGGCTCTGCTCGCGCTGGCCTTCGCCCTGCCCTACGTCGTTGCCGGGCCGCTGCTAGCCGCCTGGGTCGATCGCGCCGACCTCAAGCTGGTGCTGCTCTTCTCCAACCTCGGCCGCGGCGTGCTCACCTTCGCCCTGGTGATCGCCCCCAATGTCGAGATCCTGCTGCTGATCGTCCTCGTCCGCGGCGTCGTCGACTCCGCCTTCACCCCAGCCCGGCAATCGGCGATCCAGCTGACCACGCCCGAACCGCTGCTGATGGCCGCCAATGGCCTGCACCAGGGCATCAATCAGGCCAGCAAGATCGTCGCGCCGGCCTGTGGCGGGCTGCTGCTGGCGCTGATCCCAGCGCAGGGGGTGTTCGCCATCAACGGCGTGCTGTCGCTGGCGGCATTCCTTATCCTGCTGCGGCTGCGGCTGCCGCCACGTGCGCATGTCGAACACGACGCCGAGGAGCCCTTCCTTGTCCGTGTCGCCGGTGGCATCACCGAGTTCGGACGCAACCGGCTGCTGCTTGCCGTACTGATCTTCGCCTCGGCGGCGAACTTCACCTTCTTTCTCTACGACACCCAGATCGCCCTGCTCACCAGCCAGCTCGGCTACGATGCAACCGCCTTCGGCCTCACCATTACCGGCTCCGGCATCGGCGGCATCATCGGCGCCTCGCTCGCCGGCTTGATGAGACCGAACCGGCCGCTGCTGCTGATGGCGCTGTCGGCGCTGGTCTCGGGCCCGGTTACTGTCGCCACGGCGCTGGCGGCGGCCTGGGGCGTCGCCATCCCCTTCCCGCTGTTCTGCCTGGTGATGGCGGTGATGGGCGGCACCACGGTATTCATGCTGGTGCCCTACCGCTCGGTGATCCAGTCCGAGACCCCGCCCGACCGCATCGCCCGCGTCACCTCGGCCGGCGAGGCCGCCATGACCACCGCGATGATGAGCGCGCCGCTGCTCGGCAGCCTGATCGTCACCGGCTTCGGCGTCCCGGCGCCGTTTATCGTCGGTGGCGGACTGATCATCCTGCTCGGCCTCGGAGCCCTCGCATTCGCCCTCGCCCGGTAGCGTTTTGGTGACGCGGCGCATGCAGTATGCTGCTCCACGGAATCACGGAATCGAGCCATCGCATGTCGCTAAAGGTCGAGTTGAAGCCGGGCGAACGCCTGATCGTCGGCAACTGCGTCATCACCAATTCGGATCAGCGGACCCGGCTGTTCATCGACGGCAAGGCCCCAATCCTGCGCGAGAAGGACATCCTGACTTTCGAAACCGCCGACAGTCCCGCCAAACGCATCTACTTGGCTGTACAGCTCATGTACATTCATGAAGACGTCGAAAGACTGACTCAGGACTACTTTCAACTGGTCAATGACATCATCACGGCAGCGCCATCAACCATCCGCATTGTTGACGAAATCAATAACGAGATATTAACCGGCTCTCTGTACAAAGCTCTCAAGGCTGCGAAAAAGCTGATCCAGTACGAACAGGAACTCCTCGGCAATGCAGAATAATGCGGCGCTCGCCTACCAGCAGGTAGGCAGGCAGACGATCACTCCTCGCCTTCTCGAAGCGAATCTCCTCTCGCGGGCCGCCGGGCAGCTCCAACGCATCAGGGACGATTGGGACAACGAGAGTCATGGCTTGCATGAAGCTCTGATGTTCAACCGCAAGCTGTGGACGGTGTTTCTCGGTTCGGTGACCGGCGAGGCGAGCACCCTGCCCAAGGGGCTGCGCGAAAACATCGCCAATCTCGGACTGTTCGTGATGAAGCAGACCATGACCATCCAGGCGGAACCCTCCGCCAACAAGCTCACGGTGCTGATCAACATCAACCGCGAGATCGCCACCGGCCTGCGCGCCGACCAGGGCTGAGCTCACTCGCCATCGCACAACGAAAAAGCCCGCAAGTTGCGGGCTTTTGCATTTCCAGGGTGACGCGGCGGAGAGGACCGGCGAGGACGGAACTTGAAGAATCTGCCGCCCTCTGGCGCCGCTACCTCATGTAGTTGACGAGCGACAGCTGGCTCAGCAGTGCGGTCGTCTGGTAGCTGGCCTCGAGCCGGGTCTTCAGCGCCAGGATCTCCATGGCGATGGTTTCGGTCGGCGCCGCCTCGATCTGCTCCAGCATGTTGCCCAGCTGTGCCGAGTGCGCCGTGTGCCGCTCCGCCACGGCACCGGTGGTGCTCTGCGCCAGCCCCAGTTCGACGGTGATGGCGGCGAGCGAACCGGGCTGGTTGTCCTTGGTGTCCGCCAGCCGCGCCGCGTTGCGCGACATCATCGAGGTGTAGCGCTCCTCGGAAGTCGGGTCACTGTCCGGAAAATCCTGCACCGCGACCGCCGCCAGCGTCTGGATGAGATTGAGGAAGCCGCTCTCATTGGCCTGCACGCCATAGCCGACAGTGGTCCCCTCACCCACCCGCGCCGTCACCGTGTTGCGCGGATCGGCGCTGTCCTCGCCATTGTACCAGAGCATGGTGTTGGCGGTGGTGCCGGCAATCAGCCCGGTAGCGCTGTCGAAGGGCGGGCCGTCGACCCGCATCACCTGCTGGCCCTGCCCGTTGAAAAAATTGCCGGCGGCGGCATAGGCCGAGGCCGAGACCATCTTGGTCTCCGCCAGGTGCTTCACCGAACTGGTGAGCGCCGTGCCGAAGCTGGCGGCCGTGGTATCGGCATCCGCGCCGATCTGGAACTCGCCGACGCCGGGCGTGCCGGTCGTCGCGGTCAGTACGATCTGCTCCTCGGTGCCATCCGGCAGGGTGAAGCTCACCTGCACCTTGTCGCCGGCAGCCGGCAGCGGGGTGCCGAACTGCACCGTCAGCGCCGGCGGCGGGCCGCCGCCGGGGGCCGTCACCGCAATGTTCGCCGATGTCGTGTTGACGCCCGAGAGCTTCATGCCGAACACGGTGCTCTGCTCGCCCAGCGTCACGGTGTCGGTGGCCGTGCTGACGCTCAACCGGCCCAGGTGATCGGCGCCGAGGTCGGCAAGCTTGCGCTCGCCCACCACCTGCTTGAACCCGGCCCGCGCGCCGACGCCGTTCATCAGGTCCGATGGCGTCGATACCGGCTTGCTGTCGGTACGGTTGCCGCCAAACATGTAGCGGCCGGCAATATCGGTATTGAGCAGGGTCATCACTTCATCGAAGCGCGACGCCGCCAGCGTCGGCGTGGTCTGGAAGTTGATGCCGGTCGTGCCGCCGCCCGAGACCGCCCCGGCGCGCGCGTCGGACTCGATCTTGTCGAGCCGGCTCATCACCGTATCCAGCACTTCGAGCCTGAGGTTCACCGTCGAGATCGACTGCTGGTAGCCGTCCATCCGCGCCATGCGCTGGCGCAGCGCCAGGTCGAAATAGCGATCCGACCCCATCTCGGCGAGAGTGGAAGCCTTATCGCCGGTCGCCAGCTGCGTCTGCAGCTGGTCGTAGCGGGCCTTCATGGCGGTGATGTTCTTGATGCCGTTGGCGAGCGGGAACATCGTCTTGCCCACTGAGGTCATGCTGTTCGCTCCTTACAGCTGCATCAGGGCATCCATCAGTTCCTGCACCACGCTCATCACCCGCGCATTGGCGGCGAAAGCGTTCTGCAGTTCCATCAGGCGTGCCATTTCTTCATCGACGTCGACGCCGTACTCGCTGTCGAGCCTTTGCGTCAGGGCGTCGAGCGTCATTTCCTGGGTGTCGCGATCCGAGATCGCCGCCGCTGCGGCGTTGCCCTGGAAGTTGATCGTCTGCGAGATGATGTCGGCCACCGTGCCGCCCAGCCGAAAGCTCGCCGTGGTGCCGCTCGCCCCCTGTGCCCCGGCAAAGCGCATGCCATCGAGGTTGCTGACGATCTGGTTCAGCCGCCCCTGGTCGCCCAGCGGCGTGGTGCCGGTATACTGCACCAGCAGCTTGTTGTCGTTGACCACCGCCTGGTTGACGCTGATGCGTCCGGCAAAGCCCAGCTTCTGCCCGACGCCATCGAGGCTGTCGGTGAAATCCGCGTTGTTGGTATCGACGAACAGCGAGAAGCCGAGCGTGCCGCTCTGCACCCCGGAGGCCGTCGTGCGGGTCGACAGCGACAGCATGTCCGTCGTGCCGGCGACGCCGTCATCCATCACCCGCAAGGTCGTGCCGGATGGGTTGCTGACCGAGAAGCTGGTGCCGAGCTTGCTCTGCAGCTGAGCCGCGACCGAGGCGGTGCCGCCGGAGAAGTCGAGCCCGATCACCCGCGCGCCATTGGCATCGACATAGTCGAGCGGCAGTTTCGAGGTATCGTCGACGCGCATCACCCGCACGGTCTTTTCGGCGCCGCCCTGCAGGTACTTGAAGGTGAACTCATTGCCGTTGCGGACGTCCGCCAGGTCGACCTCGTAGCCATTGGAGGCGCCCGAGGTGACCTGTGTTCCCGCCGTGACATTGGTCGACATCGCCTTGGCCAGCGACGAGGCGATTTCGTCGAGCTGGTCCTGCGCCTGGACCAGCGACTGGTCACGCAGCTGGATCAGCCCCGCCAGTTCGCCGGACGACAAGACGTTCTGTTTCACCAGGTCGATCTCGAGCCCGGCCGGCGTCATGATGGTGAGCTTGCCGACACCGCTGACCGCGTCGTCCGGGCTGAAGCGCGAGCTGGCCGACAGGGCGCCGGCGCTCTCGTACTGGAACACCGAGGCCTTGACGTCGAGAATGCCGACGCCCGAACGGGTCATCAGCGACACCGTGCCATCGTTGCGATAGCTGACGCGCAGATCCATCTGCTGCGACAGGCTTTCGACCAGTCGATCGCGCTGGTCCATCAGCGTGGCGCGCGAACCCGGATCGATCCCTTGGTCGGCCAGCCGCAGGTTCACCTTCTCCAGCGATTGCAGCTGGTTGTTGATGGTGTCGACGCTGTTGGAAAGCCGGGCCTCGGTTTCCTGTCGCAGCGACTGGATATCGGAACTCATCCGGTTGAGCGTGCCGGCCAGCGCCTGCGCCTTCTGCACCAGGTCGGCGCGGTTGGCATAGCTGTCCGGGCTGGTCGCGGCCGCGGCCAGCGCGCTCTCGAAACCATTATAGGCGCTGTCGATCGAGCCGGTTGTGCCGGGCTTGCCGAACAGCGTCTGCACCCGATCGAGAAAGCTTGCCTTGACGCTGGAGAACCCCGACTCCGCCGTCGCCCGCGTATAGTGCTGCTGCAGGCTCTGGTTGAAGGTTCGGGTAAGCTGGCCCTCGCGGGCATAGGTGGAGTTTACCCCCACCGAGTCGATGACGCTGACCGAGCGCCGGTGATAGCCGGGCGTGCCGGCATTGGCGACGTTGTTGGACAGCGTATCGAGCGCATTCTGCCCGACCCGCATGCCGCTCAGCGCGTTGCTCAGGGTAACCGAAAGCCCCATTCCGTCTTACTCCAGCCTCATCCCGGATCGCCGCGGCGCATCCGCGACGCCCCTGCTCGTCTGCTCAGCCCGCGGCGACGGTGGTCCTGCCGCGGGCCCGCCATGGTCCGCTAGCGGACCATGTTCAGCGCTTCCTGCAGCATCTGGTCGGCCGTCGAGACGATCCGGGTGCCCGCCGCATAGGCCTGCTGGGTGATGATCAGCTTGGTGAATTCCTCGGAGATGTCGGTGTTCGACGCCTCCAGCGAGGAGCCGATGACGCCGCCATTGTCGAGCAGCGGTTCGCCCGATTCCGAGGTCGCCGCGAACACCCCGCCATCCATGCGCTTGAGCGCGTTGGCGGCGTTGAAGTTCGCCGTCACCACCTGCGCCACTTCGAGCTGCTGGCCGTTATTGTACGACACCACCACGCGGCCATTATCGTTCACCGCGACCGAGACATACTCGCCGGCGGCATAGCCGTTCTGGTTCAGCGTCGTGACCTCAGCCGTGCCGTTCGGATCGGAGAACTGGGTCAGCCCGTTGGCGCCATGCTGCAGACGCACATTGCCCACGGTGACGCCATTTACGGTGAGCCCCGGCAGATCGGTGTATTCGACCGCGGGGTTCGGCGAGCCGTCTGCGCCGAAAGTGTAGTCGCCGCCGACGCGGGTCCACGCCGTACCGGTGCCGGTGGCTTCCGAGTTGGTGAGGATGAACATGTTCCAGCGCTCGGCGCCGCCATTGGCTGTCGAGTTCACCTTGGCCCAGCGGACCTGCACGTTGGCCGGTGCGCCATTGCCGGCATAGACGGTGATGGCGCCGCCCGAGATCGACTGGGCCACGAACTTGTCGGCATCGGCCGCGCTCACGGTATTGACGCGTGCCGCCAGCGCCGTCGAGGCCGAGACGGTCGGGTTGATCGTGCCATCGGCCAGGTTGAAGCCGGTGGTCGAAGTGCCGGTGGTGTTGTCGGTGAGCGTGACGGTGTCGCTGGCATTGGCCGCAGTCACGGTGATCGCGCCTGCCGGGTTGCGGGCAATCGTCACGCCGCCGGGCAGCAGGCCCTGGATGGCCGTCAGCATCGCATCGACGTCGGCGTAGGCGGTGATGTCGATATCGTTGCCCGAGCTGCCGCCGCCGCTGATGAAGTTGATGGTGGTCGCCGGGCCGCCATTGATCGCAACGCTCAGCGTGTCGCCGGCCGCGGCAATGCTAGACGGCAAGGCGGTACCGGTCGTGGTGGCGCCCGCGATCGTCGCCGGCGTATCCGGCGTCAGCGACAGGAAGTCCTGCGCCTTGAGCAGCTCGCTGCCCGGCGCTTTCGACGCCTGGTAGGCCGCGGTCTTGGGCAGTTGCGGCAGGTTCAGCTCGTAGTTGACGCGCGTCGTCTGCTGCGCCGGCAGGAACGAGTTGGAGACCTGCAGCACCTGCGGCACCGAGCCCGAGATATTCTGGGTGGTCGGGTCGATCGGCAGACCCTTGAGATAATAGCCCGAGCCGTTGACCAGGTAGCCGTTCTTGTCGAGCTCGAAGTCGCCGCGGCGGGTGTAGTAGCTGGCGCCCGAAAACAGCGCGGAGCCATCCGACTGCCCGATCGGCGGCTCGACGATGAAGAAGCCGTTGCCGTTGATCGCCATGTTGGTGCCGGTCGAGGTCCCCTTGACGTCGCCCTGCAGGTTGTTGGTCGAGCGCGACTGCGCCAGCACCGAACCGGCGGTCTGCCGCTTCTGCGAGGCATCGGGGATCAGGTCGACGAAATCGGTGTCGATGCGCTTGAAGCCGGTGGTCTGGCTGTTGGCGATGTTGCCCGAGATGTTCTCGAGCGCGAAGGATTGGGCGCGTAGCCCGGTGACTGCGGTCGAAAGAGCGCCGTAGATGCCCATAGTTTGCTCCATACCCCCATTTGGCGTGCGGACACGCGGGTTCGGGTAAGACAATGCAAGGGCGGTGCCAGTTCGGCTGAGCGTTGAAATGATTGGCCTTTTCGCCGCCGCGGTAATGGGTGTGGCGACAAAGGGGCAAAAGAGTCCGGGCCGGGCGGCAACTATTGCCGAGGCCGCGCTCACTAGGGCCCAGCAAGCGGGGCCTTCTCGTTGGGCGTTCCCCGGAACCAAAGACCGCCCTGCTCAAGAAGCAGCCGTCACCAAGCGTCGCTCAACCGTTAGGCCCTGGCCAACCATGCTGTGGCCGACGAATTGACCAGCTTTGAGCGCCGTGCGCCTATCGCCAAATGGTCGATACTGAGGACCCGGAACGACAGGCAGCGACCACACGCTTTGATGGCGTTCAGGTGCTGCGTTTCTTTGCGGCTCTCAGCGTCGTCATCTTCCACGTCGAGAGCGGCTACCGCGACCGGGAGGGGGCGTTGCCGACCGGCTTTCTGCAGTTCACCAGCAATGCCGGCGTCGACCTGTTCTTCGTAATTTCCGGCTTCGTGATCTGGCACGCGACAAACCGGTCTGATCCGGGGGATGCCGGCGCTTTTCTGTACCGGCGCTTCACCAAGATTTACATGGCCTTCCTGCCGATCGTTCTTCTCTCGGGATTGCAGATCGTTGGCACGGGCTACGGCGCAGAGATCCTGCACATCGACTGGCTGAAATCCCTGTCGCTGTGGCCTATTCCCTGGGAACAGAACGCCTTGAGCGTCTCATGGACGCTGAGCTACGAGCTGCTTTTCTACCTCGTCATCGGCGCGGCGATCCTACTCGGCAACCGTGGCGTGGCGGTTGCAACGCTCGGCGTCTCTGCCGCCGTAGGCACGGCATCTACCCTGGCCGGTTACGAACTGCCCTTCGAGATCACCTTCCTCACCAACCCCGTAATCTTCGAGTTCCTCATCGGTTGCGGCATCGCCGCACTGCTGAGGAGAACGGGACCAGCAAAGCAGCCGTGGTTGTGGGTCGGCAGCGGGGCCCTGGCCTTCGCTGCCCTGACCGTAGTCTGCACTAATCTGCAATACTCGCCGGTTAGCGGCGGAGCCGGAAATATTGCCCGCGTCCTGGCTTTCGCACCACCAGCCGCGGCGCTGGTCTGGGGCGCCATCGGGTTGAGGGCTCCTCGCGCCGTCACAGTGCTCGGAGATGCATCCTACGTCCTCTATCTGATCCACGTGCCGGTGCTGATTTTCACCTGGCACACGCTGGGGTCGCAGCTCGGCTTCTCATACTTCGACGACCATCTCGAAGTCGCTGCCATCTTCATCGCCACGGCGGCCATCGGTCTGTCGGTGATCGGGTACCTCTACCTGGAGCGACCGGCCCTCCGGTGGCTCCAGAGCGTTTGGCCCCGAAGCCGGGCAGCCGTCCCTCCCCTTGAGCAGCCCGCCTCTTAAGCTCTGTTGCTTCCGTCGACGTTCAAATAGCGCTTGATCAGTCGGTCACCGGTTTCGATGACGGCTTGGGTGAGCGCTCAACGAAATCCGAAACCTACAGAATGGGCCGGAGGTTCATGTTCAGCGAAGCCGCGGGCTCAGCGAAATGGCACCAGTTCCGGATCTGGGGGCCACGAAGGTCGGCCTGTACCATCTCGTACTTTGCCGCCATCATGGGGCGATGCAGAGAAGCTTCAGTCAGCCCCCGTCCGTTAGGCGCATCGTCGCCGATCGGCCTGGAAAGCGTCAACGCCGACTGCGCCGAGGTGGCGGTAGTCTGCAGTGACGATGAATAGCCGCTCCAATTTCTTTGGCCTGAGCCTGCGCGAGCTGGACATTCTGCGTCGCCTGCTGGCGGAGCGCAGTGTTTCGGGCGTGGCCGCGCAGCTTGGCCAGAGCCAGCCGTCAGTCAGCGCGATCCTCCGCCGCCTGCGCGACATTTTCGGCGACCCGCTGCTGGTGCGGTCGGGGCAGAAGATGCTGCTGACCGACAAGGGTATGCTGGTCTCGGCCCAGGTCGAGGAACTCATGAACGGTTTCGTCGAGCTGCTCGAATCCGACGAGACATTTGATCCGGCCACGTCCGAGCGGACCATTCGAATTGCGGCCGCCACGTCCTTCGAGTTCTTTCTCGTGCCCCACCTCATCGCCGAGTTGCACAAGGTTGCGCCGCGCTGCCGGTTGGAGCTGTTCGTGCCGACGATGCAAAGCGGCGTGGAGACAGAGCGCGAGACGGGTGGTCTCGATGCCATCGTCGGTAACTGGCCGGTGCCACCGCCGCATCTGAAACACATGCCGCTGGCGAACTCGGAACTCGCCTGCCTCGTCTGTGCATCCCATCCCCTGCCCGCCGGCACGCAGCTGACGCTCGAGGATTATGTGAGGTTGAGCCACATCTCCCCCTCCTCCCCTCAGGATCTCTCCATCCGTCCGATTGACGGCATGCTGATGCGGCTGGGGCTCGAGCGGCGCGTGGTGGTCTCGGTGCCCGACTATTCGATCATCCCGCAGTTATTGCCCGGAACACACCATGCCTTCACGGTGGGACGCCGCTATGCAGAACACGCGACGCGCGGCGGCAAGCTCAAGCTGCTGCTGATGCCGGACGAGCTCAAGATAATGGCCTTCTACCTGCTCTGGCACGAGAGGTCGCAGTCCAGCCGCTATCATCGCTGGCTGCGCGAGACCATCCGCCGGCTGGTCCGGGAGCGGGACGTACTGGCGGTTCCCGTCACCGCCCCATAAGGGCGCGGTTATGACGCCTATACGAGAAGGCCAGCTGTCCCTGCGTTTGGACCATACCTAGTCTCCTCCCAACGTGCCTTTGCGAGTGGGCACGGGAACAATGATCAACACAGCAGGGAATCCATGAAACGCATTGCTTGTTACGCGGCTTTGACCGCAGTGAGCCTTTTCCCGTGCCTGCCAGCCCTTGCGCAGGACTACTCGGGTCGCACTCTCGTCGTCGGCACCTGGGGTGGCGATATCGAACGGCTGCTTCGGGAGCATGTCGCCGGTCCCCTCGAGGCCAAGACTGGCGCCAAGGTCGAGTTCCTGCTCGGCGGCAGCGGTGACCGCATGTCCAAGATGGTCGCCGAGCGCAACAATCCCACCATGGATGTGACTTTCCAGAACATCTATGAGGCGCCCGCCGCCCTGAAGGAGGGCCTGGTTGTCGCCCCCGATGCCGCTTTGGTGCCGACGGCCGCGGACGTCTGGGCCGGCATGAACGATGGCTGCTATGCCATGAGCCTGGTTGGCCTCGGCATCGCCTATAGCAAGGCTCTGTTCCCCGAAGCGCCCGAATGGGCCGATCTGTGGAAGGCGGAATTCAAGGGCAAGATGGCCTATGCCCCCTATCCCAGCTCGGAAGGCGACGGCATGCTGGCTGTCGCCGCCCGTATCGCCGGCGTCAACGAACACGATCCGGACGCCGCTTTTGCCAAGTTGGCGGAACTGGGTGCGCCCGTGCTCAGCTATAGCAGCCTCGACGAAGTCTTCACCCTCATGGATGCCGGCGAAATCGCCGCAGCGCCGATGATTTCGGGCTACGTCCTGTCGAACCTGGGCAACTATGAGGGCATTGGTTTCGTGTTCCCCAAGGACCCCGGACCGGTGCTGGTGCGTGACATGGTCTGCCAGGTGGCCAACAGCCCTGAGCCTGAACTGGCCCAGATGTTCATCGACCTTGCGCTCAGCGTCGAAACCCAGACGGCCTATGCGAAGGAACTCAATTTCGGTCCCACCAACTCCAAGGTGGAACTGAGCGAAGAAGAAGCCGCTCGCGTGATCAATACCCCGGAAGAAGTGGCAAGCCTGCTGCAGCTGGATTGGTCCTACGTCATCGAGCAGCGGTCCGACTGGACCGATCGCTGGAACAAGCAAATCCTTGGTCAGTAATCACGCCGGCCTGAACTGAGGATCTCGTGCATTGAAACAGACACCGGACATCAAGCCGACCGCAACGGCGCTGCTCGTTGCCCCGGCGGCCATCCTGATGTTCGGTGTCTTCGTGCTGCCGTTTCTGTTTCTGGTGGTGCTCAGTTTCTGGAGCCAGGTTCCTGGTTCTGTCGGCATAACCCCCGGCTTCACCCTGGCCAACTACGCGCGCATCATCGGCGACAGCTATTATCTGGGCGGTCTGTGGACGACCCTCTGGCTGAGCGGGCTGGTGACGCTGCTCTGCCTCGTGCTCGCCCTGCCGCTCGCGCGCTGGATCGTGCTCTACGCCAAACGGTCGAAAGGCCTGCTGATCGGGCTTTGCATTCTGCCGCTGGTCTGCGGTGCGCTGCTTCCGACCCTTGGTCTGGTCAACCTGCTGAGCCCGCTGGGCTTCATCAACGGCGCACTCAAATCCATGGGCCTGATCAAGACCAGCCTGCCGCTGCTCGGCAATATCGCTGGGGTCAGCATCGGATTGGTCCAGGCCTTCCTGCCGCTGATGATCCTGCCCCTCATCAGCACCATTGAGCGCATTCCCGCCGATTACGAGAAGGCGGCCATGTCGCTGGGCGCAACCCGCCTGGTGGTGTGGCGCCGCGTGTTGTTGCCCCTGATGCTGCCGGGAATTGTGGCCGGCAGCCTGCTGGTGTTCTGCGCCTCGCTGACCGCGTTTGTTACCCCCCAGATTCTGGGTCAGGGCAAGGTCGTGACCTTTGCTTCGCTGGCTTACCAGCAGGCCGCCATGGTGCTGGACTGGCCGTTCGCGTCGGCGCTCGGCATGGTCATGCTGCTGTTCCTGGCGCTGGCAGGGCTGCTGGGCGCGCTGGTTTCCCGCGGTCTTGGGAGACGCACATGACGTCCCGTTTCGGCAAGGCCATGCTGCTGGCCGCCGTCCTGGCCATCCTGCTCTTTCTGCTGGCGCCCATTCTGGTGCTGATCCTGTCGGCATTCGACAGCGGCAACGTCTTCCGCTTTCCGCCACGGGGCCTGTCGCTGCGCTGGTTCGAAGCGGCGTTCAACCATTCCGAGTATCGCAGCAGTCTGTGGATCAGCACGGTGCTTGGCCTGCTTTCCACTGCCATCGCGGTGGGCCTGGCCAGTCTGGCCGCCTTTGGGCTGGTGCGCGGCAAGCCATCCTACCGTCTTGCGATGGAGGTGCTGCTGCTGGCGCCGCTGACCCTGCCGCTGGTGGTCTGGGCGATCGCGCTGCTCTCGATCTATGCCCAGCTGGGCATCAACGGCACGTTGCCGGGCCTGATCCTGGCCCATGTCACCATCACCATGCCGTTTGCGGCACGCATCATGATCGCCACGTTCGGCGAGATCGATCCCAATCTCGAGGCCGCCGCGAAGAGCCTCGGCGCATCACCGTGGCAGGTGGTTCGTCGCATCACCCTGCCGCTGGCGCTGCCCGGTCTTCTCTCCAGCACGGCAATCGCCTTTCTCGTTTCCTTCAATGACGTCGTCGTAACGACGCTGATCGCCGGCGCCGGCTGGATCACCTTCCCTGTCCGCACCTTCTCCCGGCTTCGCACCGAGGGTATCGACCCGACGACCATCGCCATTGGCGCCATGATCGTCGCCTTCACGATTCTGGTGATCGTCTTCGGACAACGCCTGTTCCAGCTTTCGAGGCGTCTCTGATGACCGGATCTCCCTATCTGCACATCCGCTCCGTGCAGAAGAGCTACAAGGGCGCATTGGCGCTGCACGATATCGATCTCGCCGTCGAACAGGGCGAGTTCGTTTCCCTGCTTGGACCAAGCGGTTGCGGCAAGTCGACCTTGCTGCAGATCCTTGCCGGCCTCCTGGAACCCGATCGTGGTCAGATCCAGCTCGACGGCGCGGACATCACCCATCTGCCGCCGTGGCGACGCAACATCGGCCTGGTCTTCCAGAACTACGCTCTGTTTCCCCATCTCAGCATTCGCCAGAATGTGCGTTTCGGCCTCGACATGCTGGGCATGGGGCGCGCCGAGGCCGAAAAACGCGTCGATGAATCGCTTGAGATGGTCGGCCTCGATCCATCGCTGAGCCGGCGCCCGGGAGAGCTGTCCGGTGGCCAGCAACAGCGTGTGGCCATCGCCCGGGCCATTGCGATCCGGCCCCGGCTGCTGCTGATGGATGAGCCGCTGTCCAACCTCGATGCCGTGCTCCGCCATAAGGTACGCCTCGAACTGCGCGAACTGCATGACCGCACCGGCATCACCACGATCATGGTCACTCATGATCAGGCCGAGGCCTTGGCCACATCGGATCGCATCGCGGTGATGCAGAGCGGCCGGATCCTGCAGTTTGAAGCCCCCGAAACCCTCTATGGCGCCCCCGCCACGGCATTCATCGCCGGCTTCGTGGGCAGCCCGCCGGCGAACCTGTTGCCCGTCACCGCGAGCGGGCCGGACAGTTGGATCCTGGCTGATGGCCGGATCTGGCAGCCCGCGGCCATTCTCGCGCCGAAAGCCAATGGCGCTGAGGCCGGCCGGGCCTGTCTGATCGCCTTGCGGCCGGAGACCCTCAGCATCGGCACGACGGGTGAAGGTGGCCTGCCGGCGCGCGTCGCCGCTGTCGAATTCAACGGTGGTGATCGGCTGGTCCACGCCGAAACGGGCGGCACGCGGATCACGGTTCGCATCGCCGCCAGCCAGGCCAACGCCGCCCCCGACATTCTGCTTTTCCCGCCGCTGCAGGCGCCCGTGTTGTTTGACGCGGCGACCGGCACACGCCTTTGATTCCAAGAGATTGATGGAGATTGTCATGACTGACCGTGGTCGTTGGGCAGGCCGCAACCCTGCCAAGGACGAGCTGCGCAACGCCATCTGGGATCAACTCGTTGCCGACGGAGTGGCGATCGGCCCGGCGCGGAGCCACATCCCCAACTTTACCGGCGCGGATGTGGCCGCCTGGCACATGGTGCAGATCCCTGCCTGGCGGACGGCCAAAGCCGTGAAGGTCAACCCCGATTCAGCGCAATATTCGCTGCGACTGCGGGCCCTGTATGAGGGCAAGACGCTCTATTGCCCGGTTCCGGAGCTGGTGCAGAAGGCTCCCTATGTCCGGATCGATCCCGATCAGTTGAAGGACAAGGGCATCTCGTACGAACTGGCGGCAAGCCACCAAGGCTACATGCACTATGGCGAGCGGATCGAGTTTACCGACATTCCCGAACTCGACTTCTGTGTGTTCGGCTCAGTGGCGGTGACGCGGCAGGGCGCGAGAACCGGCAAGGGCGGCGGATTTGCCGACCTGGAAGCCGGCGTGCTGAACGAACTGGGCCGCATCCGACCCGACACCCCGCTCGTCACCAGTGTGCATTCGAGCCAGGTCGTGCCGGACGGGGACATCGTGATGATGGATTTCGACTGCTGGATGGACTACGTCGCGACCGAGACGGAACTGATCGTCACCGCCAGCGCGCATCCCCGCCCCAAGGGCATTTCATGGGACCACGTCCAGCCCGACCAGTTCGACTCGATCCCTTTCCTGCGTGAGCTGCAGCCCAAAGCGCAGCTGTAGGCTATCCGGATGAGCACCTGAACGAGGGCATCTCCAGCACGGCGCTCTCGGCGGCGGCCGCTTGTGACAGGACTATCGTTTGATCGCCTGGGTGTGAGGGCGGGGTGGCGTGTCACTGCCCCGTTTTCTCGCACAGCCGGATGGCGCCGGGCCCTCCCCCTGCCCTTGTCCCGTCACCGCGCATCGTCTACATCGATCACGCCGAACCGGACCCGCCCCTATGCTGTTCAATTCCGCCGAGGATTTCCTGAGCGCGCCGCGTCACGCCGTGACGGTGTTCGGCATGGCCGGCGTCGGCAAGACCTGGCTGGCGGCACTGCTGCGCAAGCACCAGTGGTTCCATTACTCGGCCGATTATCGCATCGGCACGCGCTACATGGGCGAGTTCATCGTCGACAACTTCAAGGCCGAGGCCATGAAGGTGCCGTTCCTACGCGAACTGCTCCGGACCGACTCTATCAAGATCGACAGCAACATCACCTTCGCCAACCTCGATCCCCTCTCCACCTATCTGGGGCGGCCGGGCGACACGCGCCGCGGCGGGCTGACGCTGGGCGAATACCAGCGCCGGCAGGAGCAGCATCGCGTCGCCGAGATCGCGGCACTGGCCGATGTGCCCTATTTTATCGAGCGTGCCGGCCAGCTCTACGGCTACTCGAACTTCATTGCCGATACCGGCGGTTCGCTGATCGAGGTGGTCGACCCTGCCAATGCCGAAGATCCGGTGATCAAGGCGCTGACCTCGAGCACGCTGCTGCTCTATATCCGCGGCACCGAGGACGATGCGCACAAGCTGATCGAACGCTTCAGGCACAGCCCCAAGCCGATGTACTATCAGCCGCATTTCCTCGTCGAGAAATGGAACGAGTTCAAGGCGCTCAACAAGGTCAAGGACGACGCCGACGTCGATCCCGACGCGTTCGGCGCCTGGGGCTTTGAGGCGCTGCTCAAGGACCGGCTGCCGCGCTACCAGCAGCTCGCCGACAATTTCGGCTACACCATCGAAGCCACCGACCTCGCCACGGTGCGCGATGGCGACGAATTCCTCGACCTCGTGGCAGGCGCGATCCGGAAGCGAATGCGTTAGCGCCACTCGGCGCCGCTCCGCTCACCCGATCGCCATCCTATCCAGAGGCACATCATGCCAATTCGCATTCCTGACCACCTGCCAGCGGCCAAGACCCTTGAATCGGAGGGTGTCATGGTCATGGACTCCTCCCGCGCTGCCCGCCAGGACATCCGCCCGCTGCAGATCGGCCTGCTCAACCTGATGCCCAACAAGGAGCGGACCGAGACGCAGTTCGCCCGACTGATCGGCGCCACCCCGCTGCAGGTCGACCTGACGCTGGTGCGCGTCAGCGACCACAAGTCCAAGAACACTTCCGAGGAATACCTCAAGAGCTTCTATTCCACCTGGGAAGAAGTGCGGGAGCGCAAGTTCGACGGCTTCGTCGTGACCGGCGCCCCGGTGGCCAACATGCCGTTCGAGGAGGTCAAGTACTGGTCCGAAATGCTCGAGATCATGGACTGGACCGAGACCAACGTGCACCACACCATGTTCATCTGCTGGGGCGCCCAGGCGGCGCTGCACCATTTCCATGGCGCAAGGCGCTACCGCATGCCGAACAAGGCCTTCGGGGTGTTTCGCCACAAGCTGGTCGGCCCGCAGACCCCTTGGCTGCATGGGTTCTCCGACAGCCCGATGATCCCGGTCAGCCGCTACAACGACATCGACCGGACCAGCCTAGGGGACGACCTCGAGGTGTTGATCGACAACGACGAGATCGGCGTCTGCATGTTGCAGGACAAGGCGCGCCCTGCCCTCTACATGCTGAACCATCTCGAGTACGACAACCGCTCACTGGCCGACGAGTATGAGCGCGATGTGAAAGCCGGGCTGGACACCGCCCCGCCGGTGAACCTGTTCCCCAACGGCGACACCACGGTGGAGCCTGAGAACCGCTGGCGCAGCCACGCGCACTTGTTGTTCCAGAACTGGATCAACGAGATCTACCAGACCACGCCGTACGAGCTCGAAAAGATCGGATCGAACGGCTAGGCGGTCGGCATGGCGCCCGGTTTGGCCCCTCTCCCTTTGGGAGGGGCCAAACCTTTCCGAGCCCGCTCAGTGTGCACCCTCGGCGGTCTTCTTGAGGCCCTCGAGCATCATGGTCCAGTTCTTCTCGAACTCGGCCCGGGTCTTGGCGTCCACCTCGGTATCCTCGCCTTCGTTGAACTGGCTGAGTGTTACCTTGGTGCGCGCCCCTGATGGCGCGAGTTCGTATTTGACCAGGTGATAGCTCGGCGGCCGCTTGCCCGAGCCATCCTTGTCGCTCCAGTGCGAGAAGCTGAGCTCCTTCGCTTCCGACAGGGTCTGGATTTCGCCGCGATCGGTGAAGCTCTTGCCCTGCCATTCGCCCTTGAAGACGATGGGATGGCCGATCTTCCAGTCCGTCTCGATCTTGGTGCCGGGGAACATCGCCCCGCCTTTCATGGCTTTCCAGACCGTGGCGCTCGGGGCGGCAATGATGGTGTCGACTTCAACGACGGGTTTGTGCATTTGCACCTCCTCTGCTGGAGGGTCAAACGCCCGGCCGCAAGGACAGTTGCGCAACGCTGGCGGGAACCTGATTGAACAGCGCCGCCTTCCAGGCCGCGTCGTTCCATAGATCGGTGTAGGTCCAGCTCGCGGCGGCGGCGAGCAGCAGCAGCGCCAGTGACAGCAGACGCAACTGGAACGGCAGCCGCACGACAGCCAGCCAGGAGACGAACGCCACCATCATGGCCGTCGGCGGCACGATGGGCGTCATCGTGGTGGTGAGGATCGAACGCGCAAACACCAGGTAGAGCGGCAGGACGATCACCGCCAGCGCACTGAACACGTGGCGGCGCTCTTCGAGGTCCGGCCAGAAACAGTAGAGCAGCGGCACGATGAGGACCGGGGCGAACACCGCCAGCGCCTCCAACCCGCTGGTCAGCGCCTGCACGTCGAAATGCAGGTTCGTGTAGGTGCTGACATAGGGCAGCAGCGCCGCCGCGACGTCCATGCGCGCCTGCATGATGAAGCCGACAATACCGACCGCAACGATCAGCGTCGGCAGGATCGCCACCAGCAGCATGGCGACGAAGGCGCGCGGGTCGGCCCGCCCATCGCGATCGGCCAGCGCGGTGGCTACTGCGAAGGGCACGATGAGCAGCGCCGCGATCGGGCTCGCCAGCAGCAGGAGCGGCAGGAGCAGGCCGAGCCCGATGGCCGACTGTACGTCGCCAACATCCTCGAGCGATCGGATCGCCGGGATCAGCGCGGCAAAGGCGATGTAGAGAGGAATGGCCCGTGACGACGCGGTGACGGTGTAGAGCCCGCCGGCATGCAGCATCAGCACGACCAGCGCTATGAACGCCCCGATGCGGAACCAGCCATTGGCCCGCAGCCGGTCATACAGCGCGCCGAAGGCGAAGCCGGAGACGACGACCGCGGTGAGCGACAACGCCCATTGCTGCAGCTGTGTACCCGGCAGCAGGCTGACGACGCGCAGCACCACCTGCGACAGCCAGCCCCCGGTCCGCCACGCCTCGCCGGCCTGCAACTGCTCCACATCCCGGCGGATATAGCCGCCATCGATGACGTGCAGCGCCAGCACCAGGAGAATGAGCACGGCGACCAGCGACCACAGGATCGTCGCCGGGCGCCAGAACGGTCGCCGCTGATGCGCCGCGACGGGGGCGGTGGCGAGATCGAGGAGGCTCATTTCGCCGCCTCGCTGTTCACCTGATCGAGCGTCTTCTGGGTCACGCTGGAGGTGCCGTGCTCGGTCTTTTCCCAGTAGTGCGGGTTGACGAGCAGCTGCCAGAACGCCTTGTAGGCGGCGATCGAGTGCAGCACCCAGTAGACCGGCAGCAGGATACCCACCGGCACCAGGTCGTAATACTTGCGCTTGAGCGCCGCGATCACCCCGAAATAGACGAGGAACAGGTTACCGATCACCAGGTTGAACAGCGCCATGGTGCCGAACGGCTCTGGGAACAGCCAGCCGAAATCCCAGGTGTTGGTGAACCACACCAGCAGCGTGATGACCCACAGGATCGGCGCCAGCAGCATGGTGAAGGGCGGCGCGCCGATGAAGAAGTGGAATGAGAAGAAGCCCTTGGCGCCGATCGAGCGCCACAGCTGGACCGGGTGCCGCATGTGCACCAGCCAGGTCTGCATGTAGCCCTTGATCCAGCGTGACCGCTGCTTGATCCAGCTGGGCAGCACGCCGTTGGCTTCCTCGTAGGTGGTCGAGTTGATCACGCCGACTGTGTAGCCCTCCTGCGCCAGCCGCACGCCGAGGTCGGCGTCTTCGGTGACGTTGTAGGGGTCCCAGGCGCCGACCTTGCGCAGCGCCGAGAGCTTGAAGTGGTTGGACGTGCCGCCAAGCGGGATCGGCACCTTCAGCCAGTCGAGCCCGGGCAGCAGGAAATCGAACCACTGGCTGTATTCCAGCGTGAACATCCGCGTCAGCCAGTTTTCCGACCGGTTGAAGTAGTTGAGCCGCCCCTGCACGCAGGCGAGCCGCGGGTCGCCGTTCCGGAATGCCAGCACCGCCTTCTTCAACTGGTCCGGCTCGGGCTGATCCTCGGCGTCGTAGATGGTGACGAACTCGCCGCGGCTGAACTGCAGCGCGTAGTTGCAGGCCTTCGGCTTGGTCTTGGGCTGGCTGGGCGGCACCCGCACGATCTCGAACGTACCCGGCAACCGCAGCGCCTTGGCCGCCTCGATGGTCTCGATATCGTCCTCTTCGAGAACCAGCTTCACTTCGAGTTTGGAGGCCGGATAATCTAGCCCTTTCAATGCCTTGGTGAGCAAGGGAAGCACCTTGGCTTCCTTGTACATCGGCACCAGCACGGTATAGACGGGCAGTTCGCTGTCCTTGAGTGCGGCGATCGCCTCGGCCGAGATCTCCATGTCCGCCTTGCGGGACGAGCCGACAAAGGTCAGCACGAACTTGAACACGAAAGTCAGCGTGTAGATGGTGGTAAAGAACGCCATCAGCGTCACCGCCGTCGCCATCGGCGCCAGCACGATGCCTGCCACCAGCATCGCGAGCAACGCCCACAGCACCAGCTTCTGTGGCTTTGTCACCGTGTACTTGGCCGAATGCTCGGGCTTCCACGAGTAGAGCGCCTCGCGGGCGAAAAAGCTGTCCCAGTCGCGGAACAGCTGCTGGGTCTGCCACAGGATGTCGAACGGGGAGGTGATGACGAAGTCGTAATTGTCGTGCCCGAAACGTTCGTCACCCCACAGGAAGTGCTCGGTGGTGATCTCGGTCGCCGCGAGGATCATCCGCCCGTCGACCTGGCGCCACGGCACGATATTGCGCTCGGCATAGTCGCCGCGGTCCTCGACCCGGATCAGGGCCTGGTCGATCGGTTCCTTCTGCAGGTCGATGAACGGCAGCCCGTACACCTCGGCGACCGCCTTGTAGTAATCGATCGGCCGCACCAGTCCGAGCGCGATGATGGTCTGCGCGAGACTCGACCCCCATTCGGCGGTCTGTCGCATGGCGACGGCGAGCCCGGTGAGAGTGAGCGTCTTCTTTGCGATCAGCAGCTTGGCGACATCGAGATGCAGCCGTTCGCCGGCCGTACGCTCGCGCGGAACCCCGAGGAGTTCCGACGCATCGCCCTCGAAACTGCGAGCCACTGCGTGTGCCATGCCCCCAGTGAACGCGGGCAACAATGAAGAAAGCCCAAACCCGGTGATCACGATTCATCTCATCGGGCCAATGCGCTAACCTTGCATTCGCTCGCGGACGGCCTACCTTCCCGGCGATCCGGGGAGCCCGATGCCGCAAGCGCCGACGACCATTACCGACGAGATCGGCATCGCGCTGGGCAACCTCGCCGACGCCGCGGCAGCGCCGTTCACGCCCACGCTGCGGCTCGGGGTGACTGGCCTGAGCCGCGCCGGCAAGACCATCTTCATCACCGCGCTGATCCATAACCTGCTCACCGGCGGTCGCCTGCCGGGCTTTGCGGCGCTGACCGAGGGGCGGTTCATCGGCGCTCGGCTCGCCGAGCATCCCGACGCCGGCATCCCGCGCTTCGCTTACGAGCAGCACCTGGCGGCGCTGACCGGCAAGGATCCGCACTGGCCGGAATCGACGCGCAAGATCAGCCAGTTGCGGCTGACCCTGAAGTTCCAGTCGAAGCGCTGGGTGTCGGGAATGTTCGGGCCGACGGTGCTCAACCTCGATATTGTCGACTACCCGGGCGAATGGCTGCTCGACCTGCCGCTGCTGTCGCTGAGCTTTGCCGAGTGGAGCGAACAGGCCCTGCGCCGTGCCGCGCTGCCGCACTCGAAAGCCGAAGCCGCGGCCTTCATGAACGAAATCCAGCAGACCGACGCCTCGCGGGAGGCGACCGACGTCGACGCCGAACGCTTGGCAGCGGCGTTTACCGACTATCTCAGGCGCAGCCGGGAGGACGGGCGGGCGCTGAGCACCCTGCCCCCCGGCCGCTTCCTGCTGCCAGGCGACCTTGAGGGCAGCCCGGCGCTCACCTTCGCTCCGCTGCCTCCACCGGTCGGTCCGGTGCGCTCGTCGAGCCTCTACGCCATGCTGGAGCGCCGCTACGAGGCCTACAAGGCGATCGTGGTGCGACCGTTCTTCCGCGACCATTTCGCCCGCCTCGACCGGCAGGTGGTGCTGGTCGACACGCTGCGTGCGCTCAATGCCGGCCCGGCGGCGGTAGCCGACCTCGAGACGGCGCTCACCGACATCCTGTCCTGCTTCCGCCAGGGCGATAACAACCCGATCACCCGGCTGGTGGCACGGCGCATCGATCGCATCCTGTTCGCCGCCACCAAGGCCGATCACATTCACTCCTCGAGCCATGACCGGCTGGAGGCAGTGATGAACCGCCTGGTCGCTGATGCGGCGCGCCGGGCGCGCTTTGCCGGCGCAGAGACCCGCTCGATGGCCATCGCGGCGATCCGGGCAACGCGGGAAAGCGTGGTCGAGGACGGTGGCGAGCGGCATGAGGTGATCGTCGGCACGCCGCAAAAGGGTGAAGTCCTGGATGGCACAACCTATGACGGCAAGACTGAAATCGCTCTGTTTCCCGGTGACTTACCTGAACATCCTGATGCACTGTTCGAAGATGGCCGATCGGTTTCGCTGAACTTCCTGCGTTTCCAGCCGCCGCAACGGCTGGACAAGAATGCCGAAGGCAATGTGGTGCTGCCACATATTCGCTTCGACCGGGCGCTCGACTACCTGATCGGAGACTGGTTGCGATGAAACCACCGTTCGCCCGCCCGGTCCCCCCCGGCGGCGATGCCGACGAGGCGCCACGCCGCCCGCGCGTCTTCCAGCCGGCGCAGGCCGTCGCCCTGCCCGAGAGCATAGAGCCGCTCACCGATATCGAGGTGCCGCTGGATGAAGCGGTGCGCCCGCCGCGCTTGCTCGGCTGGGCCGGTCGGATCGCCTGGACGGCCGGCGGGATCCTGGTGTCCCTGGCCTTGGGGCTGGCCGCCGAGCGGCTGCTTGCCGACCTGTTTGCCGCCCAGCCATGGCTTGGCTGGGTCGCGGTGGCGGTGCTCGCCGTGCTGGTCCTCGCCCTGCTGGTGATCATCGTGCGCGAAGCAGCGTCGCTGATGCGGCTGCGCGCGCTGGACCGGCTGCGCCATGCGGCGATCGCGGCACTGGCGAGCGATCGCAACAAGGATGGCGCGGCCATCACCCGCGAGCTCCTCGAGATCTATGCCCGCCGGCCCGACCTGGCGCGACCGCGCGACGAACTGGAGAGCAACGCACGCCACGTCTTCGACGGCGCCGAACACGTACGGCTGGCCGAGCGGCTGCTGATGGCGCCGCTCGATACGCGCGCCCGGGCGCTGACCGCGGCCTCGGCGCGCCGCGTGGCGCTGGTGACGGCGGTATCGCCTCGCGCGCTGATCGACATTGCCTTCGTGATCTTCGAGAGCGTGCGATTGGGCGGCGATATCGCCAGGCTCTATGGCGCGCGGCCCGGCTTCATCGGCACCTGGCGGCTGATCGGTGCCATCCTCGCGCACCTGGCCGTCACCGGCGGGCTGGTGCTCACCGATGGCGTGGTCGAACAGCTGGTCGGCCAGGGGCTGGCGGCCAAGCTATCCGCCCGGCTCGGCGAAGGGGTGGTCAATGGCCTGATGACCGTACGCGTCGGCATCGCCGCCATGCGCGTCGTCCGTCCGCTGCCTTTCGAGGTGGTGAAGCAGCCGATGGTCAAGGACTTCATCCCCGAACTCGCCAACGTGCTGAACGCGGAAAAGAAGTAGGCAGGGCTTCCTCGCTCGTCCCTGCACATTGTCGGATTTCTCCAATCTCGTTGTCGGCCCCCTCGGTAGAACTGGGGACATCAACAAGGGCATTCGGGCCCAACAACGGAGAACGTCGATGTCGATCCTCAGCACCAGCACCAAGACCGCCGCCACCCTCGCCTTCGTGCTCCTCGCCGGCGCCTCCATCGCTGCCGAAACAGTCGTCACCCTCCCCAGCGGGGTGAAGGGCACGCTCTCAACCCCGGACAGCGGCGCAACCGGCCAGGCCGTGGTGATGCTGCACGGCTTCGGCAGCTCCCGCGATGAAGTGGGCGGGCTGTTCGCCCAGCAGGCGGCAGCGCTTGCCGCCGACGGCGTCGCCTCGCTGCGCATCGACTTCCGTGGCTACGGCGAAAGCGTCGGCGACATGGCCGACACCACGCTCGAGGGGCTGGTGGCTGATGCCGCCGAGGCCCGCACCTATCTCGGCGGCGTCGAGGGCATCGACCCGGAGCGCGTCGGCGTCATCGGCTACAGCTTCGGCGCCGCGGTGGCCATGCTCGAGCCGGACGCGTTCAAGTCCGTGGTGGTGTGGGGCCAGATGGGCGACCTGCAGAAGGAGTTTCACGAGTTCCTCGGCCAGGATTTCTACGACCAGGCCAAGGCAGAGGGATCGGCCAGCGTCGACCTCGGCTGGCGCGTGGTGACGCTGAAGCAGGGCTTCTTCGACAGCCTGGCACAGAACGACCTCGCCTCGCGCTTCTCGGGTTATGCCGGCCCATTCCTCACCATCGCCGGCGAAGCCGATCCCGCCACCGCATATTTCGAGCAGTATCTGGATCTTGCCAAAGGCCAGGCCGAGTCGCTCAGCATCCCGGGCGCCGACCACATGCTGGGCGTGTTCAGCGAGCAGCCCGAGATCGGCAAGCAGGTGATCGACAAGACCACCGGGTGGCTGAAGGCCACCCTGTAACGGTCACTCCAATCGACGCTCAGGGCCGGGTTGCTCCCGGCCCTGACGCGCGCGGTGAACAGTGCGTTCGCCAGTCACATGCATGTGCCGTCTTGCACGCTCTGACCCATGGGCACATATCCACCCCCAGTAACATTTCGTAACTAAGGGGGCACCTATGTACCGGGTCGCCGTATTCGTCGGGAGCACACGCCCGACCTCTTCCAACCTCAAGCTCGCGAGGGCGCTGGAAAAGCTGGCCGCCGGCAAGCTCGAGTTCCAGTACATCCGGATCGACAACCTGCCGTTCTACGACGATGCGTTGTGGAACGATCCGCCGGCCGAGGTGATGCGGCTGAAGCGCGAGATCGCCGCGGCGGACGCCGTGCTGTTCGTGACGCCGGAATATAACCGCTCGATCCCCGGCATCCTCAAGAATGCCATCGACTGGCCGTCACGGCCGTTCGGCGAGAGCGTCTGGACCGACAAGCCGGGCGCCATTGCCGGCGCCACCGGTGGCGTCAGCGGCACCGCCGCCGCCCAGGTGCACCTGCGTTCGATCCTGCCCGTGGTGGGGGTGGCGCTGATGGGCCGGCCCGAGATCTATTTCCAGTCACGCCCGGGCGCCATCGACGACGACAACAACATTACCGACGAGCGGGTGAAAACGAACCTGACCATCTGGGTGGAGCGCTTCACCGACTGGATCGGCATGTTCGCCAAGCCGCAGCAGGCAGTCGAAGAGATCGAGCGCAAAACCGCCTGACGGCCTTCACACAAGAGTCGCATCGGCGGGCTACCCGTTCCCACATCCGGCACGTCGCCGGTGATGTGGAGATGTGCGATGCCCAACTATCTCTTGGCCTACCATGGCGGTGGCGAACCCGAGAGCGAAGCGGCGCAGGCGGCAGCGATGCTGGCCTGGAACGACTGGCTCGAGACCACCGGCGAGGCCATGCTGGACCTCGGCAGCCCGGTTGGCGCGACCATGACCGTCGGCTCCGACGGTTTGGTGGGCCCTGCCCCGGCCGACCCGGTCAGCGGCTACTCGATCATCGAGGCCGACGACATGCAGGCCGCGCTCGAGATCGCCAAGGGCTGCCCGGTGCTGGCCGATGGCGGCAGCGTCGAAGTCTCCGAACTCGTCGACATGGATTTCGACGACGAGGACGACGATGAAGACGAGGATGACGACGAAGACGACTGAAACCCGCTGGTGATCGCGGCGCGCCCCCAAGCGGCGCCGCGATCACCAGGGGCTCTCACTCGGCGCCAAGCGGGTGCAGCCGCGCCTTGCCACCGAGGATCAGGAAAGCTGCGACGCCCAGGGCGCCGTAGATCGCGATGAGCGCGAGGATGTCGCCCCAGCCTGGCTTCAGCACCATCAGCGCAATGATCGCGACGATACTGGCATAGTCGACCGAGGCGATGCGGATCATCCGGCCGCCATAGACCGCTGCCTCGGACAGCCTGCCGTCGGCGATCAACGCCGCGGCTTTCTCGCCCATCGGACGCAGGAAGAAGTGGCCGCCGACAAAGCTGGCCAGCGCACCGAGCAGACCGAGGATGACCCAGGCCTCGCCCCACAGGTTGCCGAGCAGCACGGTGACCAGGCCGAACAGCAGCGTCAGGCCGCCGGCCGGCAGGAACCACAGCATGGCGAGGTTGCCCATGCCGCCGGAAACCCGCATCAGGCTCTCGTCATCGCCCTGGCGCAGCGCCAGCAGCCCCTGCAGCAGCATGACGGCCCCGCCGCCGAACCAGGCCATGGCGGCGAGCACATGCAGAAACTTGAAGAGTGTATAGAAGTCCATCGAACCCTCGCGAGCCCCCCGCGAAGGCGCGCTGGGTAGTTCGGCGTGGGTGAATGGGCGATGAATGGACATCGAGCTTGCCGCCCCACCCCTCTCAGCCTGGGAGCGGGCGGAGCAGCGCAACGCAGAATCTCGGTCGTTCCGCGCGACGGCGCTTCCGCCTACCCTGCACTCCCAAACCCGATTCCTCGGCCCCTCAAGATGAACCTCAAACTGGCAGCCCTGTGCGCCGCGACCCTGTGGGGCTTCACCTACATCATCACCACCACCATGCTGCCGCATAACCCGATCTTCATCGGTTCGGTGCGGGCACTCGGCGGTGGCTTGCTGCTGCTCGCCATCGCTCGGCAGATGGTGCCGCGAGGCTATTGGCCGAAGCTGATCGTGCTGGGCACGTTGAATTTCGGGGCCTTCTTTTCCCTTCTGTTCGTTTCGGCCATCCGGCTGCCGGGCGGTGTCGCCGGCACCTTCCAGACGCTCGGTCCGCTGATCACCATCCTGCTCGCCTGGGCCCTGCTGCGCCAGCCGCCGACCCTGATGAAGATCGTCTCGATCCTGATCGGGGCGGTCGGCGTCACCCTGGTGATCCTGCGCGCCGATGCCGGCATCGACATGACCGGCGTTGCCGCGGCGCTCTGCAGCGTGGTCGCCGGCTCGCTCGGCGGCATCCTGATCAACCGCTGGGGCCGGCCCCCGGAGATGTCTCTGGCGAGCTTCACCGCCTGGCAACTGCTGATCGGCGGGGCCGAACTCGCGGTGCTGGCGCTGCTCATCGGCGACGTGCCCGCGGCGCTCAACTGGACCAATGCCCTGGGGCTGACGATCCTCGCGGTGGCGCTCACCGCCCTGCCCTTCATCCTGTGGTTTCGCGCCATCGTGGCGTTGGGCGCGGCCTCGGTGATCCCGTTCGTGCTGGTCACCCCGGTGGTTGCCTTCATCCTCGACGCGGTGATCCGCAACGTCGTCCCCAGCCCGCTGCAGCTGGTCGGCGTCGTGCTGGTGATGACCGGGCTGATCGTCAACCAATGGGCCGGGGCGCGGGCGGCCAGACCGGGCTGATCACCAGGCCAGGCGCTTCGCCTCCTCCTCGCGCTCGGCGAACCGCTCCCGGGCCTCCACGACGCGATGGCGGTTGGCATGGGCCCAGTTGCCGATGACGCGCAGCGGCTCCTGCAGCTCCTCGCCCATCTCGGTGAGCGCATAGTCGACGCGCGGCGGAATGCTGGGCGTCACCTTGCGGGAAACGAACCCGTCCTTTTCGAGGTCGCGCAGCGTTGCCGTCAGCATCTTCTGCGACACGCCCTCGATCTGCCGCTTGATCTCCGAAAAGCGCTTCGGCCCGTCGCTGAGCACGCGGACCACGAGGATCGTCCATTTGCCGCTGATCTGCGCCAGCACTTCGTGCACCGGCAGCATCGCCCGCTGGCACTGGGCCATGTTGTGCGGTTCGGGACGGTCGCCGTCGAACAGTGCCGCGATGGCGTCCGGGGCTGCCGCCGGCAGCGGTTCCGTGGGGGTGACCAGGTCGTCCATGGGTAACTCCGTCTCGATACGGTGCCGTCTTGTGCACCTCTGAGGTAGTCACCAACATAGCGCCAGTTACCGACGGTTACTAGGTCTCCATTGGTAGCTACCCATGCACTCACTTCAAGGCAGACACCCCAATGAGCAGCAAGCCACGCATCGGCATCATCCTCTCCACCACCCGCGAAACCCGCTTCGCCGACCGCCCGGCGCAGTGGGTGCTCGACATTGCCAGGGCCCGCAGCGACGCCGACTACGAGATCGTCGACCTCAGGGACTTTCCCATTCCGTTCTTCGACGCCGTCGGCTCGCCGCGCTTCGTGCCGCAGACCAACGAGGTGGCGCTGCGCTGGGCGAAGAAAGTATCCGAGCTCGACGGCTACATCTTCGTCACTGCCGAGTACAACCGCTCGATCTCGGGCGTCCTGAAAAACGCCCTCGACCACATCTATGACGAGCCGGCGCGCAAGCCTGCGGCTTTCGTCGGCTATGGCGCGGTGGGCGCGGCGCGGGCCGTCGAGCAATTGCGGCTCATGGCGGTGGAGCTCAGCATGGTGCCGATGAAGGCGGGCGTCCACATCAACATGGAGCCTCTGCTCGGCATGCTGCGCGGCGGCAAGGACTTTGCCGACTACGACTATCTGGCGCCCACCGTGACCGCGATGCTGGATGAACTGGCCTGGTACACCAGGACGCTGAAGCTTGGTCGTCAAGCAGAGGCGCTCGAGCGGGCCGCCTGACCCGCCCCCGGTCGATGGCGGAAATCGCCATCGGCCAACAAATCTGCGGCGCACAGGGAACCTGCGCGCGCTCTGGAGCTTTCACTCTTTCGCGAGAACTATGCGCCGCGGACGCCACTGGTTCTCGACGAAAATGGGAGCTGAAGCTGGCCCGCATGCTGACCTCGGTCGCGCTGTTTTCGACAGTCGCGCTCGCTTCCCTTGGCCTGACCGCAATCGGCCTCAAATACAGCACCGACATGATCGGACAGATGGCCGCCGCGACGCCGGTCAAGACCACCAATCTGCGGCCGGGCTATGTGGCGCGGCCGATCACGGCTCGAGCCGACGACCTCAACGTCGCGCGATCGGTGCCGGTGGTCGCAGCCGCCGCCAGCACACCGGTCAAGCTCGCCCCGCCGGGGTTCACGCACTCGGTCACCGTCGAAGCGCTCAAGGTCCGCGCCGGCCCCAAACCAATCGAGCCGCAGGTGTTCACGCTCAAGGGCGGCAGCTGGGTCAACATCAGCGACGAGGTCGAGGGCTGGGTGCGGATTACCGACCAAGCCGGCCAGAGTGGCTGGGTCTACGGCAGCTTGCTGCGTCGCGCGACGCCAGGCGAATAACGGGCCGAATCTGCGCCCGGACGATGCTCCCTGGTGCGCCGCACGGGAGTAGACGCGGCAGCGGGCGTCCAGCTTGACCTCCGGACGCCCGCTGCTCGCAAACCGGAACGGGAATTCAGGCGGCCTCGGAATCCTTGGCGGCGCTGGGAGCGAGCGTCACCCGCATCCCGTCGAGTTCTTCGCTGAGCAGGATCTGGCAACTGAGCCGCGAGTTCGGCTTCTTGTCGAGCGTCGAATAGAGCAGATCCTCTTCGTCATCGCTCGGATCAGGCAGTTTCTCGAACCAGCCGTCCTCGACATAGACATGGCAGGTGGCGCACGAACAGGCGCCACCGCACTCGGCCTTGATGTTGAGGCCCCAGTCGCGGATCACTTCCATGGTGCGCCAGCCCTCGAGCCCTTCGAGCTCGTGTTCGACGCCGGACTGGTCAGTGACGAGGATTTTCATCAGTACTGCATTCCTAGCCAAATGAAGCCGCAGCCGATCCAAACCACCAGCAGTGCCGTGAACCCGATCAGGCGCACCCACCGCGGAACCGGCGCGTGCCACAGCCCTGCCAACCCGACAACCGCCACCAGCAGAACCGCTGTAAACCACCACGCCACCGTCACCGCAAGCGGGGCGGTGAACAGCGAAATCAACACAAAGATGATGCCGCCGTAAGCCGGGTGTATGCGGAACGCCAGCAGCACCGAGGAAACCACAACCGCGCAAACGATCGCGATTGCAAAATCGCGCCAGGGCTGCGGCCTGCTGGAGTCCGCCAACCCTCAGACCACGCCGAGCTTCTTCTGCAGCTTGGTGGAGCTGGTGGTGTACTGGAACACCACGCGCTCGCCCGGCGACACCACGGCCTTGGCCGCCTGCGCCATCAGCGCGGCTTCGTGGAAGCCCGAGAGGATGAGCTTGAGCTTGCCCGGGTAGTGGTTGATGTCGCCGATGGCGAAGATGCCCGGGACCGAGCTCTCGAACTTCTCGGTGTCGACGGTGATCAGGTTGTCGTTGAGTTCGAGCCCCCAGTCGGCGACCGGACCCAGCTTCATGGTGAGACCGAAGAACGGCAGCAGGCGCGTCGCCGGCAGCGGCGTGTCGCCCGAATCCATGGTGATGTGGACATGGTCGATCTGGCCGTCCTTGCCCGCGAGCTTGCCGATCTGGCCGAGCAGGAAGTTGATCTTGCCCTCCATGACCAGCTCTTTCATCTTGTTGACCGAGGCCGGCGCCGCCTTGAACGCGTCGCGCCGGTGCACCAGCGTCAGCGAGCGCACGATCGGCTGCAGGTTGAGCGTCCAGTCGAGCGCGGAGTCGCCGCCGCCGACGATCACCACGTCCTGGTCACGGAAGTCGTCCATCTTGCGGACGGCGTAGAACACCGACTTGTTCTCGTATTCCTCGATGCCTTCGACCGGCGGACGCTTGGGCTGGAACGAGCCGCCACCGGCAGCCACCACCACCACCTTGCACAGGAACACTTCGTCGGCATCGGTCTCGAGCCGGAACGTGCCGTCCTCCAGCTTTTCTAGCTTGGTGACCATGCGGCTGAAATGGAACTCGGGCCCGAACGGCGCGATCTGCTGCATCAGGTTGTCGGTGAGGCCCTGCCCTGTGACCATCGGGAAGCCCGGAATGTCGTAGATCGGCTTTTCCGGATAGAGCTCGGCGCACTGCCCGCCCGGACGATCGAGGATGTCGATGAGGTGGCATTTGATATCGAGCAGTCCCAGCTCGAACACGGCAAACAGGCCCACAGGACCGGCGCCGATGATGACCACATCCGTGACGATTTCGTTCGACATTCGCTTCTCGTTTGGCTGAAGGCCTCCGGCCTTCCAGTTCTCAGGGTTGTGCGCAGCCTGTCACGCTCGGCGCGGCGAAAACGGCAGCCCTCGCGACAGCGGAGGCAGCCGTGGAAGTTGGATCAGACGGTCTCGAGCGCCCGGCGCAGGAACGGACGGGTACCCACCGGCACCTCGGTCAGCCCCACCGGCTGGTAGAACAGATCGACCGTCGCGAGCTTGCCCTCTTCGAGCGCCTTGCGGGTCGGCTCGTGCTTGACCACGAAGGCGGTCATGCCGCAGCGGCGCATGTGCGAAATCTGGTCGTGCAGGACATCGCCCACGGCCCGCAACTCGCCCTTGTAGCCATAGCGCTCGGCGATCAGGCGCGACGACGAGTAGCCGCGGCCATCGCCGAAAGCCGGGAAATTGATGGCGATCGACGCGAAGCGATCGAGATCGCCCTGCACCAGTTCGACATTGTCGCCCGGCGAGACCAGCAGCCCCACCGGATGCGGGTTGGCCAGCACCGCCTCGCGGTGCTCGAGGAACACCGGCAGCGGGATATGCGTGTAGCGCACGCTGGCCGCATCATCGCCGTCCGCCCAGGCGCGGAACGGGTCGGCGATGAAAGCGCCGTCTTTCCAGAGGTTCAATTCCTGAGCGGCCATGGGTTTGGCGATGGCTCCGTTGAAATCGAAATGAATGCCGCACTCTTTCTTGTTCAGTCCACGCCAGCGGCCGGCACGCGGATCTTCGCCTTCGGCCACCACGCTCGTACACGGCGCGCAACCGATCGACTTGTAGCCCTTATTGTACAGCGGGTGCTCGGGCAACCCATACTTGAGCTTGTAGGTCGTGATATCGGCATCGGAGAAATAGGCCAGCGGGTTGACCTTGATGCGGTCATCGCTGGTCAGCTCGAAATGCGGCAGCACGCCGCGCTCGGCGGTCTGGAAGCGCTTGCGGCCGGTGACCCAGCCGCCAAAGCCGGACACCGTGGCATCGAGCGGCTCGGTCTTCCTGATATGGCAGCACGAATCCGGATCGGTTTCCCACAGGTCGCCCTTGGGGTCGAAGCGCTCGATATCCTTGCTGTCGGGATGGAGCGCGATGACGTTGGTGAGGCCCAGATGGCGCTTCAGTGTCTCGACATAGTCTAGCGTCTCGGGGAAATGCTTGCCGGTTTCGAGGAAATAGACCGGCAGGTGCTTGTTCACCTGTGAGACCATGTGCAGCAGCACCGAGGAATCGGCGCCGAACGACGAGACGATGGCGACATCGTCGACCAGCAGTTCCTCGACGGCCTGACGCAGCACGGCGACGCCGTCCATCTCGTCGAACATGCCGTTGAGCGACATGATGCCGAGTTCACGCAGCTTGTCCGGCTTATGGGCCCGAACGCCCGAAGCGAAAGCCAGGTCAAGCATTGCCGTACAAGGCCTCCTTGAACGGCGCGTCGCCCAACCGCCGGTAGGCGGCGATGAACGGCTCGTCGGCGCTCACGCGCTTCGAGATATAGAGGTCGACCAGTCGCTCGATCGCGGCCGGCACCTCTTCGACCACGAAGCCGTGGCCGAGAATGTTGCCGATCGCCGCGTTCTCGGTGGCGTCGCCGCCCACCGTGATCTGGTAGAGCTCGGTGCCCTTCTTCTCGACGCCCAGAATACCGATATGGCCGACGTGATGATGGCCGCAGGCATTGATGCAACCCGAGATCTTGATCTTCAGGTCGCCGATCTCGGCCTGCCGTTCCGGCGAGGCGAACTTGCGGCTGAGTTCCTGCGCCAGGGGGATCGAGCGGGCATTGGCCAGCGCGCAGAAATCGAGACCCGGGCAGCAGATGATATCGGTGATCTGGCCGGCATTGCCTTCGGCCAGCTCATGCTCGACCAGCTTGGCGTAAACCGCCGGCAGATCGGTGATCCGCACATGCGGCAGCACCAGGTTCTGCTCGTGGCTGACGCGCAGCTCGTCGAACGAGTAGCGCTCGGCGAGGTCGGCAACCACTTCCATCTGCTTGTCGGTGGCATCGCCCGGCGCGCCACCGGTCGGTTTCAGCGAGATGGTGAGCGACACATAGCCGGGCTGCCGGTGCGCGTTGAGGTTGCGCTCGAGCCAGCGGCCATAAGGCGGGTTGAGGATCTTTTCCTTGGCCACGTCGACAGTGGTCTCGTTGACCAGTTCGTAGTCCGGCTGGGCGAAGTACCTGGTGATCCGGTCGAGCTCTTCCTGCGGCAGGGTGAGCACCCCGCCCTTCACATGGGCGAACTCTTCCTCGACCTGCTCGCGGATGGTGTCGATGCCGGTCTCGTGCACCAGGATCTTGATGCGCGCCTTGTACTTGTTGTCGCGGCGGCCATAGCGGTTGTAGACGCGCAGGATGCTCTCGAGATAGGCGAGCAGGTGTTCATGCGGCACGAACGGGCTGATCTGCTTGCCGATCATCGGGGTGCGGCCGAGGCCGCCGCCGACCCAGACTTCCCAGCCGATTTCGCCAACTGCGTTGGTCGCGGCCTGCAATCCGATATCGTGGAAACGGATCGCGGCGCGGTCGTTGGTCGAACCGGTCATGGCGATCTTGAACTTGCGCGGCAGGTAGCTGAACTCGGGATGCAGCGACGACCACTGGCGCAGGATCTCGGCGACGGGCCTGGGATCGATGATTTCGTCGGCCGTGGCGCCGGCGAACTGGTCGGTGGTGATGTTGCGGATGCAGTTGCCCGAGGTCTGGATGGCGTGCATTTCGACCGAGGCGAGGTCGGCGAGGATCTTCGGGATGTCACGGAGCTTGGGCCAGTTGAACTGGATGTTCTGCCGCGTGGTGAAGTGGCCATAGCCGCGGTCGTAGTCGCGGGCGATCCGCGCCAGCATCCGCAACTGCTTCGAGTTCATCGTGCCATAGGGCACGGCGATCCTGAGCATATAGGCGTGGAGCTGCAGGTAGAGCCCGTTCATCAGCCGGAGCGGCCGGAACTGGTCCTCATTGAGCTCGCCGGTCAGTCGGCGGGCCACCTGGTCGGAAAACTGCGCCGTGCGTTCCTTCACGAACGCGGCGTCGAACTCGTCATATCGATACATGGCCATCCTCGTCGAGATGCTGGCGCTCGAAGCGCGGGGCGGTCGGGCCCTCGGCGCGGATGCGTTCGCGGATCCGGTCGGGGTAGATCACCCCGTCGCGCAGCGTCACCGTCTCGACCTCGAGACTGACGACGCGCAGTGTCTTTTTGGTCGCGGCCAGCGCAGCTTCCTTGGCCTCGGCCTCCTCCTTGAGGAAGACCCGAGCCTCCTGCAGCTCCTCGACCCATTTGCCGGCGCGATCGAGATAGACCGTCGCACCGCTCATCAGCTCATTGCCGGTGAGGATTTCCATGCTCACTTACGCCACCTTGAATGCGGAGCTGGCGAGTTCGATCGCATCGCTCCAGTCGCCATGGGCGATCGCCTCGCCCACAAAAATGATTGCCGGTCCGTCTTCGAGTTCGACGGTTCCAGAGGCCAGCGTGCCCAGCGTGCCCCGATAGAGGACCCGGTCCTTGCGCCCTGCCCTGACCACCACGCCGACCGGAATGCCGGCCGAGGCGCCCTCGGCGATGAGCCGCTCGGCGGTTGGACCGGCGACCGACTTGCCCATGTAGAGCGCCAGCGTCAGCCCGGTCGATGCGAGTGCCGCCCAGTGCTTCAACTCCTCGGACTCGGCGCCATGCGCCGTGGCCAGAACGAAGCCGGTCGAAATCTTGCGCAGCGTCACCGGGGTCGCGGTATCGGCTGCGGCCGCCAGCGCCGAGGTGACGCCGGGCACGATGTGGTAGGCGATGCCCGCCGCCTTCAGCGCGTCGATCTCCTCGCCGGCGCGGCCGAACACCATCGGATCGCCGCCCTTGAGCCGCGCCACGCGCTTGCCGGCCTTGCCCAGCCGCACGATCAGCGCATTGATCTCGGCCTGGGTGAAGGAGTGGTGGCCCTTCTGCTTGCCCACGAGGATCCGTTCGGCATCGCGCCGCCCCATCTCCACGGCCGCAGCCGGGACCAGGTGATCATGAACGATCACATCGGCCTCCTGCAGCAGGCGCTGGGCCCTGAGGGTCAGCAGGTCCTCGGCGCCGGGACCGGCGCCGATCAGCCAGACGACGCCCGGGCTGTCGCCTTCCGCGCCATGCTGGGCAAGCAGGCTCTCGGCCTTCATGTCGCCCTGACCGCGCAGCAGCGCCACTTCCACTTCTGGCGAGGTCACCAGTTCCTCGTAATAGCGGCGGGCCCGGGGACCGGGCAGCAACGCGGCAACCCTGTCGCGCATCGAGCCGGCGAGCTTTGCGAGGGCACCGAGGTTCGGCGACAAGGCCGCTTCGATCCGCGCCCGGATCAGCCGCGCCAGCACCGGCGCATCGCCCTCGGTGGCGACGGCAATGGTCACCGGCGCCCGGTCGATGATCGACGGGGTGTAGAAATCGCACTCGTCCGGGACGTCGACGACGTTCAGCGGAATCCGCCGGGACCGCGCCGCGCGCTTGGCGGCCTCGCCATCCGAGCCGTGGTCGGCAACGAAAACCAGTGCCGCATCAACGAGATCGGCATCCTCGAACGGACGCGCCAGCACCATGACCGGGAGCTCGGAGAAGTCGGCTTCGATGTTCTGGGAGATAATGACGACCAAAGCAGTCGTCTTAGTAACCAACCGGGCTTTGTTGAGGGCTTCTTCTCCACCGCCGACAATGACGATGCGCTGACCCTGGACTTTGTAGCTGACGGGGAATGTGTTGAGTTCACCCATTCACGGCCTTTCCGGAGCCGGATACATACTGACTTCGGGAGTTCCGGACAAGCTATTGAAATTCAATAGCTTTAATGTTTCCCGTAGCAGCATCGGATTAGAATTGCGTTGAGGCGCGGCACCCCGCCTCGGCAAAAGAATCCATACTGGGCATCAATGATGGAACGATGGCGCTGTTTGGCGCCATTGAGGCAGTTCAGCCCTGTCGGGCCGGCACATGAACCACCAGACCGTCGAGGGCGTCCTTGACCTTGATCTGGCAGCTGAGGCGACTGGTCGGCTTCACCGCAAAGGCAAAATCCAGCATGTCCTCTTCCATCATCGAGGGCCCGCCGACCGTTTCGGTCCAGGCGTCATCGACATAGACATGGCATGTGGCGCAGGTGCAGGCACCGCCGCATTCGGCGATGATGCCGGGCACGCCATTCATGATGGCGGTCTCCATCACGGTCGAACCGACTTCGCCCTCGGTCTCGTGCCGCGTGCCGTCGGATTCGATATAGGTGATGTGGGGCATGTAACTTCGCTCGGGGGTGCTAAGCCGCATATAGCGGTGCAGGCCCCCAGTCGCAAGCGCGCCATAGGGCGCACCTGCCTCGGTCGGCTCACGCCTCGTCGGCGCTGACCAGTTCGGCGATGAAAGCCTGGCAGCTGGCGACCGCCGCGGCGATATCCTGGATATGCTCGGGATTGACCGGAGCACCGGAGCGCAGGGCATCTTCGGCCCGCTTGGCAAGATCGCGCACGCCCCAGGCGCCGATGCCGGCGGCAGCACTCTTGAGCGTATGCAGGTGTTCGAGCAGCAGCGGGATCGACGTGCTCTCCTCAATGCGGCCGAGATAAATCCCCGACATCTGGGCATAGAGGCGGAGAACCTCGTCCCTGAGGCCGGGATCGCCCAGCGACTGCTGGTCGAGGTGATCCATGTCGATGGGCGCGCGGGAAAGATCCCGGGAAGCTGACCCCGCCCCGGCATCGACTGCTGTATTCCTAACCATCCCCGCAACCCTTCCTACCGCCCGGACCTGGGCTATGGCAGGAAGCTAGCGGCAGCGGATGAAGGGCAGCCAAAACCAATGGGTACAATCTTATCCATGCCCTTAACCGGCCGCATTCCGACCCGAAATTAACCTTCCATTAAGAATGCACTCGGTTTGCCTCAAATTGTATGTATGTTTGAGGTCCACCTAGCGTGCGGCGGCGTGGGGCATAGGGCAGACTGCGGGGCATTTGAATCGCATTTTACCCAATTTGGACGACTAACCGGAACTCCGGGGGTGGTCCAATGCAGGCTCTGATCGACCGCCAAGTGCCGATGCGAGAGTTGTAAAGAGTTATGGCCAAAAAGACCGCGACACCCCAGAACGACCCTGCAACTCTGGCATTCTCGGCCGTCGAGGACGCGCTCAAGGACTCGGTATTCGCCAACCTTGACCAGCCGGCAGCCGCCGAGGAGCCCCCGGCCGAAAAGGCTGCGCCCAAGCTTCCGCCGCGCGATAACTCGCCGCGCTCCGAGCGCCAGCGCACCGCCGACAAGTTCGCGGCGCAGACCGGATCGGTCGCCAACGACGATCGCTTCCCCTCCTCCAAGATACTCTACGGCCTGCAGTCGAAATCGTCCGGTACGCCGACCATGGTGGCCGGGCTGGTGGCGCTCGGCTGGGTGGTCGCGATCGCGCTGGTGGCGATGATCCGCAACGGCGCCGATATGGGCACCGCCTCCTTCTGGGGCTCGAACGACTTCATCGGCCTGCTCGCGCTCGCCATCGTGCCGGTGATCGGCATCTTCGCAATTGCCACGCTGATCCGCCGCGCCCAGGACCTCCGCAACGCGGCGGCCGCCGTGACGCAGGCGGCGATCCGTCTTGCCGAGCCCGAAACCACGGCATCCGAAAAGGTCGCCTCGGTCGGCCAGGCCGTGCGCCGTGAAGTGAACGCGCTGGGCGATGGGCTCGAGCGTGCATTGTCGCGCGCCGGCGAGCTCGAAGTGATGATCCATAACGAGGTCACCGCGCTCGAACGCACCTATTCCGACAATGAATCCCGCATGCGCGCCCTGATCCAGGAACTGGCCAGCCAGCGCGAAGCGGTGATCACTAATACCGAGCGCGTGCGCGAAGCCATCACCGAGAGCCATACCGGCCTCGTCTTCGACCTCGACATGATCTCGCAGCGCATCGCCGGCACGATCGTCGAATCGGGCGGCAACCTGACCAAGGCGCTGGAAACCGCCGGCAACTCGCTGAACGGCGCGTTCGGCGAGCGCACCGAGAGCTTCGTGTCGCTGATCGACCAGCGCACCAGCCACTTGCTGGTGGCGCTCGACGATTCGGCCTCGCGCCTCAACATCACGCTCGAAGACCGCGCCGGCACCATCTCGGGCGCCTTCGAAAACCGCACGCAGGAACTGAGCGCCGTCATCGATGGCCGCATGCAGTCGCTGACCGAAGCGCTCGACAGCCGCGCCGTGACCCTCTCCGACGCGATCGACAACCGCACCTCCTCGCTGGCCAAACTGCTCAGCCAGGGCGGCATTACCCTGCTCGACCAGTTGCGCGACCGCGGCCATGAAGTGTCGAGTGCCCTCGACATGATCGGCACGCGCATCGCCTCCGATATCACCGGCCGCGCCCGTGAAGCCGAGCAGCTGCTCTCGGGCCTCAGCCACCAGCTCGACGAGCAGGTGCAGATCCAGGTCAACTCGATGGAATCGCGCCTGCAGTCGGCGATGATCGAGCTTTCCGGGGCCCTCGACGACACCACCGAACGCGCACGGGTCACGCTGACCGGCGCCGGCTCGCAGAATCTGGCGCAGTTCGATGCCCGGCTCGACGAGATCGCCGTGGTGATCGACAACCGTCTCGCCAGCCTCGACGGCGTCATCGGCGACAAGGGCGACAAGCTGATCGTCGCGCTCGACAAGAACAATGCCAGCTTCGCCGCCCGCGCCAACGTGCTGGAAATGGCGCTCGACGAGAAGTCCGAGCACTTCAACGAGATCGTCTCGCAGCGCACCCGCGAGATGACCGAGACCCTGGGCCAGCGCACCAAGCAGATCACCGAAGCGATCGCCAACCGCTCGCAGGAAATCTCGGATTCGCTGGAGGGCCACACCCAGATCATCGCCGACGCCCTCGACACCCGGACCCAGCTGCTGAATGATACCCTGGGCAGCCGCCACGGCGAGCTGAGCGCGGCGCTCGACGAGCACGTCAAGGCGTTCGACGTGACCATTGCCGGCCATGCCCGCGCCATGGACACCAACATCATCACCCATGCCCAGGCCATCGACCTGGCCCTCGGTTCGCGCGTCGAGCAGTTCGACAACGTGCTGACCGGCCGCGCCAAGGAACTCGACCAGGCCGTGGCCAGCCGCACTCAGGCGCTCGATCAGTCGGTCGCGACCCGCACCCAGGCCATCGACATCGCCCTGCAGCAGCACGCCCAGCAGATCGGCGACAGCCTCGATCAGCGCACCGCGACGCTCGATGCCGCCCTGCTGCAGCATGCGCAGCAGCTCGGCGACAGTCTCGATCAGCGCACTCAGGCGCTCGATACCGCCCTGCACCAGCACGCGCGGCAGATCGGTGACAGCCTCGATCAGCGTACCCAGTCGCTCGACAGCTCGCTGCTGCAACATTCACAGCGCATCGGCGACAGCCTGGATCGCCGCAGCAGCGCCATCGACGCGACCTTGCAGCAGCATTCCCAGCAGATCGGCGACAGCCTCGACCAGCGCACCCAGGCGCTGGCTTCGACGGTCTCGACCCGCTCGGCCGAACTGGCCGACGCGCTCAACACCCGCACCCAGCAGCTGGCCGAAACCCTCGGCAGCCACACTGTCGGCATCGCCGCGGCGATCGGCGAGCGCACCAGCGAGCTGGCCCGCACCATCGACGCGCAGGGCGCCACGGCGCGCGACCGCATCGACGCCAGCCTCCGCAACGTCACCGAGGTGATGTCGGAACGCGCCGGCGCCGTCTCGACGCTGATCGAAACCAAGGTGTCCGAAGTCAGTGAAGGCCTCGGCCGCGGCATCGACAGCGCGATCCTGCGCATTGCCGATGCCGAAGCCGGCGTGAACGCCCGCATCGAGAATGCGGCGGGCACCGTGGGTGACAGCGCCCGCAAGGCCGCCGACATCATTGAGACCGGCGTCAACTCGGCCCGCAAGGCGATCACCGACATGGTCGACCAGCGCCTGGGCACCCTGCCCGAGGCGATCACTGCCCGCGCCGACATCACCGCCGAACGGCTGGCCTCGCTCAACACCGCGATCAACACCGCGCTGGTGCAGTCGATGACCGACCTCGAGGCCGGTGCCGACCGCATCGAGGAGACCATCTCCCGCCGCATCGTTTCGGCGACCCAGGGCATTGCCGACGACGTCACTTCGACTGCCGATCGCATGGACGTGGCCGTCGGCCGCGCCCTCGCCCAGATCCAGCAGGCCTCGAGCAATATCGACGAGCTGATCTCGATCAAGGCCGTGGCCGCTGCCGACGCCATCGGCGGCAAGGTCGCCGAGATCAACCGCGTGGTGTCCGAGCGGACCGACGCCTTCTCGGCCCTGGTGTCCGACAGCTCGGCCCAGCTCGAGATGAGCCTGCAGAATCACGGCAACGTGCTGGCGCAGGCGCTGATCACCAACGCCTCGCAGGCCGAAGACCTGATGAACCAGTCGACCTCGCGCATCCTCACCGATGTGACGACGGCCCTGGGCAAGCTCAACGACTCCAACATGCTGCTGCAGAAGGTGCTCGACGCCTCGACGGCGAACCTCGCCAACCTCGAGAACTCGGTGGCTCAGCAGACCGCCACCTACTCGACCACCGTTCGCGAAGCGATCGGCTCGACCGAGGAAGCCGGGCGTCTCGTCACCGAGCATGTCGGTGCCCTGCAGGCGTCGATTGCCTCGATGGTCAACGAGTTCGGCTCGATGCTGGGCAACCTCGATGCCGAGGCCAAGAGCCTCGACAGCGCCGCGCAGAACCTCTCCTCCTCGGGCACCCTGACGCTCGCCAATCTCGACGAGCGCCGCTCGGCGATGGACGAGCTGGCACAGGCCTTTACCGCCCGCGCCGACGAGATCGACAACCGCATGCGTGGCTTTGCCCACTCGATCTCCGACACCGTCGAAGAGACCGAGCAGCGCCTGGTCGCCGCACGCGAGTCGATGGAGCAGTTGCTCGCCTCCACCACGTCCGGCGTTGCCGAGACCCTGGAAGCGACCTCGGGCACCATCAACGCTGCCCTGGCCGACACCACGGGCCAGTTGCACAGCGTGCTGACCAACACGGCCGAAACCGTGCAGGCCGCCCTCGGCGAGACCACGGGCCAGCTCGAATCGGTGCTCACCAGCACCGCCGAGAAGGTGCAGAACGCGCTCGGCGAGACCACCAGCCAGCTCGAATCCGTGATGAACAGCACGGCCGAGAAGGTGCACAACGCCCTGGGCGCCACCACCAGCCAGCTCGAGTCGGTGATGAGCAGCACTGCCGAACGCGTGCAGACTGCCCTCGGCGCGACCACTGGTCAGCTCGAGGAAGCCCTTACCGGCACCACCGACAAGGTGCAGAGTGCCCTCGCCAGCGCCACGGCCGAGATGCAGTCGGTGCTCGGCAAGAGCACCAACCTGCTCGAGGAAGCCCTCGATGGCACCTCGCACCGCGTCGCGACCCAGCTCGGCTCGTTCACCGACACAGCCGCGAACGAGAGCCAGCGGGCTGCCGATGCCCTGCGCCAGACCCAGGCGACGATGATCCTCGAAATGCAGCAGGCTCTCGAAGCGGCGACGCAGCGCTTCAACGAAACGGCGACCGCCATGCGTGCCACCGCCAAGGAAGTGGGCTCGGAACTCGAGAACACCCGCTCGGAACTGGCGCGCGGCGTGATGGAGCTGCCCGAAGAAACCAAGTCCAGCGCCGCAGCGATGCGTCGCGTCGTGGCCGAGCAGATCGAGGCCCTTGCCGAGCTCAACGCCATCGTTCGCGCCCAGCCGGCGACGCACGATCTCAATGAGCGTCGTCCTTCGACCCCGACCCGTCAGAGCATTGCCCGCGAAGAGGCTCCGTCACGGCCCGAGCCGCGTCCGGAGCCGGTGCGTGCCGCCGAGCCGCCGAAGACCGAGCCGGCCCGCCCGCAGTCGCGCCTCGTGGCGATGCCTGAAGTTCCGGCCCCGGTGGTTACCGCGCCGCGCCCGCAGCCCGTTGCCGAGGCCAAGCCCGCTGCCGCGGCGCCCAAGGCCGAGGAAGGTGGCGGTTGGCTGCGTGACGTGTTGCGCAACGCTTCGGGTCCGAGCACTGCTGCTCCCGCCCCTGCTCCGGCGGCTCCCGCCCCCGCAGCGGCCCCGGCGCAGAACCTCTCGACCCTGACCGAGGAAATCGCCAAGTCGATGGAGCCGTCGGCCCTGGCCGATGCGTGGCAGCGCTACCAGGCCGGCGAGCAGAACGTCTTCTCGCGGCGCATCTATACGCTGGGCGGCCAGGCGACCTATGATGAAGTGCGCAAGCGCATCCAGCGCGACAGCGACTTCGCCAAGACCGCCGCGACCTACATGGCCGAGTTCGAGCAGTTGCTGAAGCGCGCCGCTACCGGAGCCAACCCGGCCGGCGAGACCCGCGAGTATCTGCTGAGCGATCGTGGCCGCGTCTACACCATGCTGGCCCATGCCAGCGGCCGCCTCGGCTGACGGCACGAACACTGCCTCTGAAAAGGGCCCGCGGGAAACCGCGGGCCCTTTTGCTTTCAGATCCAGACGTCGTTCGCCGCCGTGCGCTCGCCCGGCGCCGAGCCGGTGTTGGGCACGCCGCGCGGCTCGATGAGCATCATCTTCACTTCGGCCGCGGCGTAGGGCTTGTGCTCAACCCTTGCTTGACCACGAACATTTCGCCCGGCTTCACCGTCACCGAACCGTCGCGGAAGTCGATGCGCAATTCGCCCTCCAGCACGATGAAGGCCTCATCGGTATGGGGGTGCTGGTGCCAGACGAAATCGCCCTCGATGCGCACCAGCTTGAACTGGTAGTCGTTCAGCTCGGCCACCACCTTGGGCTGCCACTGCTCGTCGAACAGCCCGTACTTCTGGGCGAAATTGATCGGCTGGTAGGACTTGGTCGGCGCATCCGCCATTGCTCTCTCCATCGGTTTTCCCGTTTGAGAGATAGGCCGACGAACAGACTTTCCTAGCCCTCATATGAGGGGAGGTTCAGGCCAGCCGCGCCACCGTCGGCCGCTTCGGGCCCTGCATCGCGATCGACAGCCAGATCAGCACCGCGCCCAAGAGGGCGAAGGCCGCCGCCACCAGATACGCCTTGGCACCCATGAAACCGATGAGCCAACCAAAGGCGATCAGCGCGATGACGCTCATCACCTGCTGCAACATCTGGAAGAAGCCCTGCGCCTCGGCGGCAATCTCGTCGCTGGTCCAGTTGGCGATGAAGTTGACGCAGCCCATGAAGCCCAGCGCGAAGGTGAAGGCATGCAGCAGCTGCAGCGGAATCAGAAACTCAAGACCCGGCTGGAACGCCATGCAGATCCAGCGGAAAACCGCCGTTGCGGCCGATAGCAGGATTAGGCTGCGGGCCGAGAAGCGACGGGCGATCCGACCGAACACGAACATGATCGCCGCCTCGGCGAATGCCGCCAGCGCCAGCAGCGGCGCGATCAGGTCGGCGGAGAGCCCCTGCTCCATCCATAGCAACGCCTGGAAGGCGTTGAGCACGATATGGGTGGCATAGACCATCGAGAAGCCGACCAGCGGCAACAGGAAGAACGGCTTCATCACCTCGCCCAGGCGGGCGGCGCCGGAAGGCGGCGGCTGCACCTCGCCCTCGCCGGCACGGAACCGCGGCAGGCCGAAGGAGACGAAGCCTCGCAGGATCGACAGCCCGACGAACAGCGGCAGGAAGATGCCGCCGCCGAACTGGCTGATGATCCAGCCGACGCCGAACAGCGTGACCATGTAGCCGACCGTGCCCCAGGCCCGGATCGGTCCGTACTGGGAACCGCGCCGTCGCGTCATCCGCATCGTCGCGGCGTCGACCACCGGACCGATCAGGCTGATCGGCAGCAGCGCCAGCGTCCAGACGATCAGGATGCCCCAGAAATCGTGGACATAGAACAGCCCGATGGGAATCAGCGCCGACAGCAGGCAACCGAGGACGATCACCTGTCGCCAGTCCGAGGCACGGTCGGCGATCTTGCCGACGAGAATGTTGAACAGCAGCGTCACCAGCACCGGCACGGCATTGATGATGCCGATCTGCTCCGAGCTCAGTCCCTTGTCGGCGAACCAGATGCCGCCATAGACGTTGAACGCCGCCCCCGCCATGTAGATGCTGAAGTAGAATGCCGTGGCGCGCAGCTCGGGCGTGATGAACGGCTCTGTGGCCGATTTGGCAGGCATTTCAAACCTCAGGGAGCCGGATCGGCTACGGTCAGCTGGTCCGACGTGATCGGGTGCGAGGATGGGGGTTGCAGCTTCAGCGAGAGCACCACGCAGAGCGCTCCGAGAACGGCATAGGCCGCGACGAACAACCACGCCATTGGACCAAAGGCGGCCACGAACCAGCCCATGGCAAGGATGGCCACCACCGACATTGCCTGCTGCAGCACATAGGAGAAGCCCTGCGCCTCGGCGGCAATGTCGTCGCTGGTCCAGTTGGCGATGAAATAGATGCCGCCGAGATAGCCCATGGCGAAGGTGATGGAGTGCAGCAGCTGCAGGCCGAACAGTACCCAGACCGGCGGTGAGAACGCCATCGCAGTCCAGCGCACGGCGGCGACGAGGCAGGCGAAGATGATGATATGGCGTGCCGAAACCTTCAGCTTCAACCGGCTCCACACGAACATCATCAACGCTTCGGCGGCAGCCATGGTGGCGGTGAGCGGCCCGATCAACCCGGGCGAAATGCCCTGCTCGGTCCACAACAGGGCGGCGAAGGCGCTCATCGCGCTATGGGTCGAATAGAGGATGCTGAGGCCCACCAGGCCCATCACGAACCATGGCTTCAGCACTTCGCGCAGATGGCGCGCCCCCTTCTTCGCGACGGCACGGTTTTCGCCGGAGCGGAACTGCGGCAGCTGGAAGGCGAGCAGCGCACGCAGCAGCGCGAAGGCAACGAACACCGGCACGAAGGCGCCGTCGCCGAGCCAGGCGATGAGCGGCCCGCTGACCAGCGTCGCCACCATGAACCCGACGGTCCCCCAGGCCCGTACGGCGCTGAAATCGGTGCCGCGCCGCTGCGTCATCCTGAGCGTCGCCGCATCGACCACCGGCACCAGCGCGAAGGCAGGCATCACCGACAGGATCCAGATGCCGAGAATGCCCCAGAAACCCGAGACGAAGAACAACCCGATCGGCACCAGGCCAGCGATCAGCGACAGCACCACGATCACACCGCGCCAATCCGGCATGCGATCGGCGATGCGCCCGACCAGCTGGTTGACCAGCAGCATGGCGACCAGCGGCGCCGCGTTGACGATGCCGATTTCCTCGGCGCTGATGCCGTGATTGGTCAGCCAGATGCCCAGATAGACCGACGCAACGCCGGTGCTGCCGAAGACGGTGAAATGAAAGATCGCCGCGCGCAGCTCGGGCGAGATGCGCGGGGCGATGCTGGTCGACGACATCGGAGTGTGCTCCGGGCGGGAGAATCCGCCGCACCGGCGGACAGTGCAGAGCGGCCGCGGAAAGATCAACGGGCTCGGCGTTATTGGGCGTTACGTGATGCAGCCGAAGCGTGGCCCCACGCTCTATGCCGCCTTTGCCGCGGCCTCGCGCACCGGCACCAGCGCCTCGAGGAAGATGTCGGCGCAACGGGACCAGGTGAAGCCGAGGGCGTGGGCGCGCGCCGCATCGCGGCTGAGCGTCAGCGCCCGGATCACCGCAAAACCGAGATCCTCGTCGAGGGCGCCGCAGGCCGGGTCGGTGAGAATATCGCGCGGACCGGTAACCGGGTACGCGGCGACCGGAACGCCCGACGCCAGGGCCTCGATCATCACGTTGCCGAACGTATCGGTGCGGCTGGGGAAGACGAAGACATCGGCGGAGCGGTAAAGCCGCGACAGCTCCTCGCCGGTCCTGAGGCCGAGGAACACTGCTTCGGGATAGCGTGCCGCCAGTTCGCCGCGCGCCGGGCCGTCGCCGACCACGATCTTGGTGCCGGGGACGTCGAGCTTGAGGAACGCCTCGACGTTCTTTTCCACCGCTACCCGGCCGACATAGAGCAGATGCGGGCCGGGCAGATCGAGAAACTCGCTCTTCGGCCCCGGTGAGAAACGGGAGTGGTCGACGCCACGGGTCCAGAGCCGCACATGGCCGAACTGGCGAGAGGCGAGTTCTTCCTGCATGGAGGCCGTGGGCACCAGCGTCGCCGCGGCCGGACCGTGGAACCAACGCAGGAACCCGTAGGTCCATTCGGTCGGGATCGGCATGCGGGCCGCCACATACTCGGGAAAGCGGGTGTGATAGCTGGTGGTGAACGCCAGGCCCTGCTCGAGGCAGACAAAGCGCGCCAGCAGCCCGAGCGGCCCTTCGGTGGCTATGTGGATATGGTCCGGGGCTTCGCGGGCAATCACCTGTCCGATGGTCATCGGGGTGACCAGCGACAGCCGGATTTCCGGGTAGGTCGGCATCGGGAAGGTCCAGAAGCCTTCCGGGGTGAGGTAACTCACCGCATCGCCGCGCCCCATCAGTTCGCGGCCCACCGCTTCGAGACAGCGCACCACCCCATTGGTCTGCGGCAACCAGGCGTCGGTGACGATCAGAACCTTGCGCATCGGACCCACCCATCGGCAAGCGATGCGTGGGGTTTACGGGAGTCGGGTGACACGCCTGCGAACGGGACGTGACGGTGTGGTGACGGGCGGAAGCCGACCGTCACAGATGGCCCGTCACTACCGGCTGATCATTGTTCCGGCACCGCCGGGGCCCGCCGCAACCGCAGGCGCCGCGGCTTGCGCGGCAGCGGGGTTTCGGTCCAGCGCACCAGTTCCAGCACGCCTTCATGCGTCTCGGCGACGGCAGTGCAGCTTTCCACCCAGTCGCCAGTATTGACGTAATGGATGCCCAGCCGCTCGTGCATGTCGGCATAGTGGATATGGCCGCAGATGACGCCATCGGCGCCGCTCTCGCGCGCCTCCAGCGTCAGCGCTTCCTCGAAACGGCCGATGACGCTGACAGCGTTCTTCACCTTGTGCTTGGCCCAGGCCGAGAGCGACCAGTAGGTGAGGCCCATGCGCCGGCGCACCCAGTTGACCGCGATATTGAGGCGGAGCGCGGCGCGGTAGGCCCAGTCGCCCACATGCGCCAGCCACTTGGCATGCGCCACCACCACGTCGAATTGGTCGCCATGGATCACCACGTAGGTCTTGCCCTGCGCGGTGGTGTGGACGGTGCGATCGACGAACTCGACCTCGCCGAAATAGGTGCCGAGATACTCGCGCAGGAACTCGTCATGGTTGCCCGGCAGCACCACGATGCGGGTACCCGAGAGCGCCTTGTCGAGGAACAGCTCGACCAGCTGATGATATTCGGGCGGCCAGTACCAGGCCTTGGCCAGCCGCCAGCCGTCGACGATGTCGCCGACCAGGTAGATCGTGTCGGCCTCATGCCAGCGCAGGAAGTCGATCAACTGGGCGATGCGGGTGGGGCGCATGCCGAGATGCACATCGGAGATGAACAGCGCACGTACCCGCCGCACCTCCCTGCCCTCATCGTTCATGCTTTTGCCTCTCTCCTTCGGGATCGGAAGTTTAGCCCATTTGACCTATGAGGCGGGAGCGCTTTCGGCGCACCGTGCCCCGCGAGGTGGGGAAAACTCCGGCCCTCATAAGGGAACCAGCGCCACTGCGACAACCCCGCGACCGCGCTAGGGCGCCGGCGTCAGGCGGGTGATTACCGCCGCGTGCTGCGGGAACCGGGCCAGCAACTCGGCCCGGGTGACGAGGATCATGTCCTCCATTTCCCAGCCGGGCGCCACCACTTCGCTGACGAGGCCGTACTCTCCGGCCGACAGCTCTGCAGCCTTCCACACCCCACCCGCGACGGCGAGGCTTGGGACCTGCCCTGCCCTCAGGTCCGGCCCCAGCACCACGGCCTCATAGCGGCCGTCGGGGTGGATCATGTGGTAGGTCAGCGGCGCACCGAAATGGTGAAACTGGATGCCGTCCGAGTGCTTGGTGTGGAAATGGTCCACCGGCGAATCGTCGGTCAGCATGTAGTAGATGCTGGTCATGGTGCCGCGCGGGCCGCGGGCCGTTTCCAGCTTGTCCCGGTGCGTCGGACGGAACGTCTCTCGAAAATAGCCGCCCTCGAAATGGCCGCCGAGCCCCAGCGAGGCAATGATCTCGGCCTTATTGAGACTGGGCATTTTCCGCTCCGATGCGCGACTTCAGTGCCACGATGCGTTTGAAACTCTCTTCGATCCGCGCCTTGAACGCCGGATCGGCCTCGGCCTCCGCGACGAGGATGGCCCGCACCTCGTCGCTCAGCGTGGCGCGCTGATAGGCGGTATTGGAGAACAGCAGCACGTCGACACCGGCGCGCACCGCATTGAGCACCGTTTCCTTGAGGCTGAAGTGATCGCGGATGGCGCCCATCTCGAGATCGTCGGTGATCACCACGCCCTTGAAGCCGAGCTTGTCGCGCAGCACCCCCTCGATCCACGGCTTCGACAGGCTGGACGGCATGCCGGACGGATCGACATTGGTGTCGATCAGGTGCCCGATCATCACCATATCCTCGTAGCCGCCGGCGATCAGCTCGCGGTACGGCTCGAGTTCGCTGTCCTGCCAGGTCTTGGTGATATCGACATAGCCCTCGTGGCTGTCCGCGGTGGATGAGCCGTGCCCGGGAAAGTGCTTGAGCGAGGTGAGCACGCCCGCCGCGTGGTGGGCGGCGATGACCTCGGCGGCATACTTGGCCACCACCTCGCCATTCTTGCCGAAAGCCCGGCCGTACTTGGCGATCACCTGGTTGTTGGGGTTGATCGAGAGGTCCACCACCGGCGCGAAATTGACGTTGAAACCCCAGTCGGCGACGCCCTGCGCCTGGCCGTCATAGATGCCGCGCGCTTCTGCCGGCGTATTCTTGGCTGCGACGGAAGCCGCGTCGGGGATTTCCTTGAATCCGACGGACTTGTCGAGTCGCTCGACCAGCCCACCCTCCTGATCGAGGGTGATGAACGGCGGCAGCCCGGCCGGCGCCGCCTCGCGGAATGCCGCGTTCATCGCTTCAACCGCCTCACGGCTCGCCACGTTGGTCTTGAGGTACATCACCCCGCCGATATCGCCCGCCGCCACCTCGGCCCTGAGCGCCGCGACGCCCTTGGCGTCGGCCGAGGTGCCGGCAAAGCCCACGACGATCATCTGTCCCGCCATCTGCTCCAGCGACTGGGCGAAGGCAGGCGAGGCGGCAAAGGGGAGAAGCGTCGCGAGGAGCATGGTGGCGAGGCGCATGGGTGAGGGGTCTCGGGGAAATCGGGAACAGGCTTCTTGCAAGAGAATGCGGCGAAACCCCGATGGAGCTGAGCGTGAGGCCCACCCCCACCCTCATTCCCTCCCCACAAGGGGAGGGAGGCGATAGCTGCAATGCCTCGGTTCTTGCTTCTCCCTCCCCCTTTTGGGGAGGGATCAAGAGTGGGGGTGGGCCCCACGCCCAGAGGTCAGCGGTTCTGCCGGTTCTCGATCAGATCCGCCACCACGCTCGGATCCGCCAGCGTCGTCGTATCGCCCAGCGCGCCATAGTCGTTCTCGGCGATCTTGCGCAGGATGCGGCGCATGATCTTGCCAGAGCGGGTCTTGGGCAGGCCGGGTGCGAACTGCATCAGGTCGGGCGAGGCAATGGCGCCGATTTCCTTGCGCACCCAGTTCCTGAGCTCGGTCTTCAGCGCGTCGTCGCCCTTCTCGCCGGCCATCAGCGTGACATAGCAATAGATGCCCTGCCCCTTGATGTCGTGCGGGTAGCCGACCACGGCCGCCTCGGCGACCTTGGGGTGCGCCACCAGCGCGCTCTCGACTTCGGCGGTGCCGATGCGGTGGCCCGAGACGTTGAGCACGTCGTCGACCCGGCCGGTGATCCAGTAGTAGCCATCCTCGTCGCGGCGGCAGCCGTCACCGGTGAAATAATAGCCCTTGTAGGTCTCGAAATAGGTCGAGACGAACCGCGCGTGATCGCCATAGACGGTGCGCATCTGGCCCGGCCAGCTGTCCTTGATGCAGAGCACGCCCTCGGCCTTGGTCTGCTCCTGGATGCGGCCCTCCGGCGACAGCACAACAGGCTGCACGCCGAAGAACGGCTTGGTGGCCGAGCCGGGCTTGGTGGCGATGGCGCCCGGCAGCGGCGTGATCATGAAGCCGCCCGTCTCGGTCTGCCACCAGGTGTCGACGATCTCGCAGCGCTCCTTGCCCACATGCTTGTGGTACCAGAGCCAGGCCTCGGGGTTGATCGGCTCGCCCACCGAACCGAGCAGCCTGAGGCTCGGCATCTCGTGCTTGTCGGGGAACTCCGGGCCGGCGCCCATCAGCGCGCGGATGGCGGTGGGCGCGGTGTAGAAGATGTTGACCTGGTGCTTTTCCACCACCTGCCAGAAGCGGCTGGCGTCGGGATAGCTCGGCACGCCCTCGAACATCAGCGTGGTCGCGCCGTTCGCCAGCGGGCCATAGACGATGTAGCTGTGGCCGGTGACCCAGCCGACATCGGCGGTACACCAGTAGATGTCGCCGTCACGATAGTCGAAGGTGCGCTCGTGCGTCAGCGACGCCCAGACGATGTAGCCGCCGGTGGTGTGCAGCACGCCTTTCGGCTTGCCGGTCGAGCCCGAGGTGTAGAGGATGAACAGCGGGTCCTCGGCATTCATCGGCTCGGGCGGGCAGTCGGCCGAAACGGTGCTGGCCGCGTCTTCGTACCAGACGTCGCGGCCGGGCTGCATGTCCACCGCATTGCCGGTGACCTTGACCACGATGACCTTCTCGACGCCAGGCGCCTTCAGCAGTGCCTCGTCGACGTTCTTCTTCAGCAGGATGGTCTTGCCGCCGCGCCGCCCCTCATCGGCGGTGAGAATGATCCGGCTCTCGCAGTCATTGACGCGACCGGCGATCGAGTCGGGAGAAAAGCCGCCGAAGATCACCGAGTGCACCGCGCCGATGCGGGCGCAGGCCAGCATGGCGATGGCGGTGTCGATCACCATCGGCATGTAGATGGTCACCCGGTCGCCCTTCTTGACGCCATTGGCCTTGAGCACATTGGCGAAGCGGCAGAGCCGCTCGTGCAGTTCGCGATAGGTGATCCGACCGTCGGTGCCCGGGATATCGCCTTCCCAGATGATGGCGGTCTGGTCGGCGCGGGTCGCGAGGTGCCGGTCGACGCAGTTGTAGGAGATGTTGAGCACCCCGTCCTCGAACCACTTGATCGAGACATCGGGGTATTCGAACGTGGTGTTCTTGATTTTGGTCGGAGCCTTGATCCAGTCGATGCGCTGGCTCATGTCCTTCCAGAAACCGTCGGGGTCGTTCACCGACCGGGCGTACATCTCGTCGTACTGCGCCGCTGTGGTCCGTGTCCGTGCAACCGCCGCCGCGCTGGGGGCGAACACCAAACTCTCGCTCATCGATAGTCCTCCGATTTTGCGAACCGTTCTAACCAAGCCCTCAAGGCCGGGCAAGCAGACCACTTGCCGCCTTTCGGCCTAGTGGGAAGCGGCGAAAACCCTTCGGAAACCCTTGCTGTAAACGCTTTCTCGGCGGTTTCAGGCGACAATGGCAGCAATACCATTGGAGGCTCGCGATGCCCGAACTCGGCTATCACGCCGCGCGATCGGACGAACTCGACATGATCCACACCGCGCTGGTGGCGGTGATCGACGAGTCGCCGCATTACTCCGAGCGCTTCAAGGAACATGAGAAGAGCCGCCTGACCAAGGGGTACCTGCGCGCGCTGCAACGCGTCGATCCCTTCCACGTCATCATCCTGACGCAGGATGGCGTGCCCGGCGGCGGTCTGATCTCCGGGCCTGAAACCGGCGCGATCTTTCGCTACTGGAGCTGGATCTTCCCCTCACACCGGCAGACCCGGCTTGGCCTCTACGGCATGCGGGTGTTCGACGAGCACTGGGACAACGGCAAGTTCCACAAGGCCTTCACCTGGGTGAGGCCGGAGAACGAGGTCGCGCTCGCCCTGCTGCGCCGCTACGGCTACGAGCAGGCGGCGCTGCTGCGCCAGCAGATCTTCGGGCAGGATTACGTGGTGATGGAGAAGTTCTACACCAAGCTCACCGAGGAGTACGACTCGGGCATGAGCATGGGCCGTCTCGCCAAGTTCAAGGCGCGCGTCGACATGCTGCTGGGCCGCTAGCGGCAGCCAGCCTAGATGAGCTAGAGCCGCTTCACCCGCCGTGCTGCCAGCATCTCGCGCAGCCGCGGCCCCACCGACACGTCGATCCCCGCCATTCGCCTGGCGGTCAGCCACATCGCCGCCGACCAGAAGGTCTGCGCCGCCAGCGCGGCGACCGCTGCACCCATCAGTCCGTGCACCGGCGCCAGCAGCAGGTTCGCTCCCACCAGGATGCCCATGCCGAGCCCGATGGCCGGCAGCGTCGCATACGGGCGATCGTGGATCGACAGCACCAGCGCCGCCGGGCCGAACAGCGAGCGGACGCAGAGCGCCATGCAGAGTACCGCCAGCGGCGCCACCCCGGCCTGGAACGCCGGACCGAACAGCATCAGCAGCAGCGGGCCGGTCAACACCACGATGGCGAACAGCGCCAGCGAAATGGCACAGGCGACGAGGTTGGCCTCGCCGATCTGCTTGAGGAACCCCGGCCGGTCGGCCGCGGCATTGCGCTCGAACATCTCGGGCAGCGTTACCGCGTAAACCGCCGAGACGCCGAACGCCACCAGCGAGAAGACCCGGGTGCAGACACCGAACACCGCGAGGCTTTCGCGATCGAGGAAATGCGACAGGATCAGCAGGTCGATGTCGAAGAAGAAATCGGTGGCGAGTGCGATGATCACCCAGGGAAGCGCGAAGCGCCACCAGCGCTGCCGCTCCGCCATCACCACCGGAGCCGCGGCCGGCACCTGTCGCGCCGCGCGCAGCACCCAGGCGAACTGGGCGGCGGCGATCACGGCGAAGCCGACGGCCAGCAGCCAGATCAGCTCGGCGAACCTGGCTTCCGCATCCCCGGCCATGGCGGCAAGCGCGAAGCAGAAGACGATCAGCAGCGGACGGAAGATCGTATCGGCAAAGAACCCGGCCAACGGACGCTTGAGCCCCACCAGCAACGCGCTGTTGCAGTAGACCACGGCGGTGGCGAGCGCCATCAGGCAGGCCGGCAGCCAATGGGCGAGCAGCACCCTCCCCGGCTCGCCGAACAGGCCAGCCAGCGGATAGCCGGCGACCAGCAGAATCAGCGACGTCACTGCGACATGACCATAGGCCCGGCGCATGAAGCCGGCCAGCAACCGCCCTTCCCCCTTCGAGCGATACTCGGCGGCAAAATAGGTGCCGATGGTTTCAAAACCCAGCGGCATCACCACCGCAACGATGTTCACCGTGGCGATGATCAGCAGGTACTCGCCGAGGATATCGGCGCCCCACAAGCGGGCGATGGCCGCCTGGGCCAGGAAGACCACGCCGGCGCCGAACAACCGGGCGCCGAAGATCACGCTCGATTGCGATACCAACCGCTGCCGCAGGCTCATTCGGCGCCCCGCTGCTGGTCGGGCTTGGCGCGGTCCGGCCGCAACCGATCCACATAGCGGCCAAGCCGGTGCGCCAGCTCGCGGCCAGCGAACGCGCCCTCACCGACGAGGCGCGGCCACCAGTGCTCGGCGTAATTGGCCACCGGCGGCACCGGGGCGATGACCCCGCGCTCTCCCACCATGCCCTTCTTGAACTGGTGCAGGCCCTGAAAGCCGTCCGTGCCGCCCAGGTCGTACCAACGGGCCTCGGTGTTGTCGCGCAGCCAGCGGATGATGTGCCAGTGCAGGAAGTAGCCGGCCCGCAGCTCGAGCGCGGCGCCGCTGGTCGCGCCATAAAGGTAGACCGCCCGGTCGCCCGCCTTGAAGATGATGGCGCCGGCAACGATCTTGCCCTGGCCCTCAGCCGCGCTTTGCCGGACGAAGAACAGCTCCGGCCGAAGCGCCGCGTTGTCGATCGCCAGCAGCGCCGGCACCGTGCCGTAGGCCGAATGGTCGGGGAACTTCTTGCGGTCGACCATCTGCTCGTAGAGCGCGTCGAACTCGGCCCGCCGCTCCGGGCCGGCGGCTTCGAAGCGGAGCCCCGCCTTGTCGGCCTTGTTGAGGTGGTAGCGCCATTTCTGCTGCAGGCTGGCGCGCTGCTCGGCATCGCTGAGCCGCAGGTTGACGATGTAGCGATCCGGAAACAACAGCCTGGCGCCGGGCCGGAAGCCGCGCTGCAACAGGTGCTCGTACTCGGCATTGCCCGATCCGAGCGCGGCGCGCGGCAACACCGACAGCATCATCCGCCGCCGCGCCGCATACTCGGCGCTCAAGGCGTCGATCATCCGGGCATAGATGGCGCCGGCGTCGGCGGTTTCGGTGCGCCGCAGCATCGGCGCCCATTTCGCCACCGCGATGGCGCCCAGCCCGAGCGGCAGCGGCTGCACCATGATCAGGCAGCCGCCGACCACCTCGCCGTCGAGGGTGAACAGCTGCGGTTCGAGCGCCACGCCCGGCCAGCGGGCCTCAGCGAAACTTGCGAGCTGCTCCTGGCAGACCCCGTCGAAGCCGGCGATCGCATCGTCCCAGTCCCGCGGCTCCACCAATCGCATGGCGAAACCGGCGGCAGCTGACCGCGACGGCGCAGCGAACTCGGTGACGGGACTGAGAGACAGAGCGGCGAGCGACATCGACGAAATCCGGCAGAGAACCTGCCGGACGCTATCGTCACTCGCGTGAGCAAATCCCTACGCCTCGGCTCGCAATGCGAGGAAACTCGGGCCTTGGTTACGCTTGCGTTAGTGGACGCCCGGAACCGGCGGCGCTCCCTTGATCAGCGGGATCATCGGCAGCGTGTGGCCTAGCAACTGGTCGGCGCCCTCGTAGAGCATCTTCACCGCGACGTAGAGAATGATCACCAGGCCCAGCCAGGCGATCCAGCGGTACTTGTGCAGCAGCCCCGCCACCAGGGTCGCGGCGACACCCATCAGCAGCACCGACAGGCCGAGCCCGAAGATCAGCGCCAGCTCATGGTGCTGCGCCGCGCCGGCAACCGCCAGTACGTTGTCCAGCGACATCGAGACGTCGGCGATGATGATCTGCCAGACGGCAGACTTGAGGCTCTTCTTCTTGCTCTTGCCGGCAACGCTGCCATCGGCGTTGAGGTCGGCATCGGCGAGCGCCTCGGTCGCCTCGTGCTCATCGGCGTGCGAGACCGACAGCTCGCGATACATCTTCCAGCACACCCACAGCAGCAGCAGGCCGCCGGCAATCAGCAGCCCGCCGCCGAGCGCCAGCAATTGCGTGGTGATCAGCGCAAAGCAGATACGCAGGATGGTCGCCGCGATGATGCCGATGAGGATGGCCTTGCGCCGCAGATCAGCCGGCAGGCCGGCCGCGGCGAGCCCGATGACGACCGCGTTGTCGCCAGCGAGCACCAGATCGATCATGATAACCTGGAAGAATGCCGCAAAAGCCGAAGCATCGAGGCCGAAGGGCATTCCGGGGTATCTCCGAGAGCGATGGGGTAATCCGCGCTATGTACGTGGCTCAGCGTGCCTTGTGAAGAGCACCCTTTGATCAATTCAACGCCCGGCAGCGCTTTCCGCCGGCAGAAAGTCTGCAACGTGCCCAGGACTTCGTCTCGCCTTGCCCTGCACCATCGCCTGGTCCTGCTCGCCGCCCGCCTGCTGCTGACGCTCAGGCACCGGCGCCTGGTCCGCGACTTTTGTCGCGTGCATGGGTACCTGCCAGACCCCGCCCGTCCACGCAGCTACGTCGAAAAGATCCTGTGGCGGAAGCTGTTCGACCGCAATCCGCGCTTCGTTACCTTCACCGACAAGCTGGCCGCCAAGGCTTACACGGCCGAACGCCTGCCGGAGCTGCCGCTGCCCGAGACGCTGTGGACCGGCAAGCGCCTCGAAGACGCGCCGGCCGGCCTGCTGGCCGGGCCGATCGTGCTGAAGGCAAACAATGGCTGCGGCACCAACGTCATCGTCGAGGACGGCAAGCCCGGCGCCGAGGAGCTGATGGCGCGCGGTCGCGAGCTTATGGCCGCCCGCTGGCGCAGGGACGAGTGGGCCTACGGCCAGATCGAACCGATGCTGTTCCTCGAGCAATGGTTGCCGCTCGATACCGGCACGATGCCGATGGACATCAAAGTCTACATTGCGTGCGGCATACCGGCCAACGTCTGGACCGCCGACCGCAAGGGCCAGCGTTCGTTGACGCTCGATCCCGAGGGCAACCCGGTGCCCGGCCGCGATTCGGGATACCCGCGAGAAGATCAGGCCCTGCCCTTTTCGCCCCAGCTCGGTGCCCTTGCCCTCGAGGCCGCCGCCCTGGCACGGGTGCTGGCGGAGGGAATCGATTTCCTGCGGGTGGATTTCCTCGTCAGCGGCGGTCGGCTTTATGCCGGCGAGCTGACGGTCTATTCGAGTTCCGGCACCGAGCGGCTGGCCAATCGGCAGCTCGAGCAGCGCCTGACGCATCTGTGGGACCTGCGTGAGTCGCATTTCCTCAGGCAGCGCCATGGCGGCCTCAAGGGCCTTTACGCCAACGCCCTGCGCGCCGCGGAAAGCGACCGCTTGAGCGGTCATCCGCAAGACATATCAGCGATCTAGAGGATTTGGTGGGTGCGCACGGACTCGAACCGTGGACCCGCTGATTAAGAGTCAGCTGCTCTACCATCTGAGCTACGCACCCGGTCCGAGCGGCTGACTATCAGGGGTCCCCCACCTTGTCCAGCACCTAATCGCGTTGCTGTGGACTTTCGCGCTTTTGCCAGATTGGTAAGTTAACGCCGCGACCTCCGAAAGCGGCCCAGAGCCATGAACCATCTGCCCACCGAAGCAACCGAAGCCATCTCCCTGCCGCTGCGCTGGCTTGCCGATAATTCGGTGCCGCTGATCAGCGCCATCGTCGTACTGGTGGTGGGTTGGCATCTGGCGCGCGTGCTGTCCCGCATGGTGCGCAATCTCCTGCCGCGCGCCTATGGCGTCGACAAGAACTTCGCCCCACTGCTGGCGCAGGTCACCCGCTATGGCATCATCATCTTCTCGGTGGTGACGGCGCTCAGTTTCGTCGGCGTCTCCAGCACTTCGATCTACGCCGTGATCGGCGCCGCGGGGCTCGCCATCGCGCTCGCCCTGCAGGGCACCCTCGCCAATATCGCTGCGGGAATCATGCTGGTCTGGCTCAGGCCCATCGCCATCGGTGAGTATATCGTCGGCGACGGCGTCGCCGGCGTGGTGGTGGAGATCGGCCTGTTCGGCACCCGGCTCCGCTCCACCAGCGGGCTCTACATCTTCACGCCGAATCAAAAGCTCTGGTCGTCGGCCATCACCAATCACAGCCGCGAGCCGCGCCGGCGCATCGACGTCAACATCACGGTGCCCGATACGATCAATGTCGCGGCGGCCCGCCGGACTATGCTGAAGATCGCCACCTCGGACAAGCGCGTGCAGGTCGACCCACCGCCCACCGTGCATGTCGAAAGCTTCGTCGGCGACAAGATCATGCTGCAACTTCGCGCCTGGGTGTCGACGCCCGAGTACCTGCCGACGCTGCGCGACACCACCGAGAAGGCCAAGCTCGCCATCAACAAGCTGCTGAGCGCCGATGGCGAACAGGCGCAGGTGGAGCTGGCAGCCGATCCCCACACTCAGAGCGCCGGCGAGCGCACGCCCGACCTGACCTGAGCGAAGCGAATAGTGTAGCGAGCAGCCAGTGGAAGGGCTGCCCTGTTCGCCACCCACTACTCGCCTTTCGCTCTCTCAGGCGTGTCCGTCCAGCCCGCGGAACGCCTCTTTGCCCCAGATGGCTTCGACCTGGGCGTTCTTGCCGCAGCCGGCGCGGTAGCGGGCATAATGCTCGGCGCGGGTCAGGCCGTTCTGCAACAGCTCCGTGCCCTTCCAGAAATCCTGGTGATAGGCTTCGGCGGGCCAGAAGGTGGGCGCCATCTCGACCAGCGTGGCGACGGGCTTGCCCAGCGCCGCGGCGGTCGCTTCCTTGCCGGCCTCGGCTTCCTTCAGCTCGGTATCGTTACCGGCATAGATCGCGGTGGTGTAGCTCTCGCCGAAATCGCAGAACTGGCCGCGCGTCTCGATCGGATCGATCAGGTGGAAGAACGTATCGACCAGCTTCTCGTAACTGGTGACCGAGGGGTCGTAGACGATCTTCACCGCCTCGCGATGCCCGGTGGTCTCCGTCACCACCTGCTCGTAAGTCGGATTGTCGACATGCCCGCCAATATAGCCGGAGGTCGTCGACAGGACGCCGGGCGCGTGGTCGAAATCGCTCTCGATCGACCAGAAGCAGCCGCCGGCAAATATGGCGGTCGCCGTCTCGGCGCCCTGGGCGCCAGTCATGCCCAACGCCCCCACGACTGCTATCGCGAGCGCCAGCCTGTTCTTGTGCATCGAGTCCACCCTGAAGGTTCTGATTGCGGCAATGATTGTCCCGCGCCCGCGTCACACACAACACAAACTAACGTGCGGCGAGGCGATGTAACCAAACAGATACGTGGTGCGAACAGCTGGAGTTGCAGCACCACGGGCGACGATCGAGCGGGCCGTCATCCGGTCGCAGCATGACATCGGAAAACTCTGCAACTTTCTTCGATCTCGCTCTAAGTTCGCCGCCACCATGCGCCCGATCCTTACCCCGCTCGCCCAGTCCTTGCCCTCGACCGTGCCGTTTACCGGCCCTGAAGCGCTGCAGCGGCGAACCGACGTGCCGTTCCTGGCGCGGGTCGGCGCCAACGAAAGCGGTTTCGGTCCGTCCCCGAAAGTGATCGAGGCGATTGCCGCCGCCGCGGGCGAGGTGTGGATGTACGGCGATCCCGAGATCCACGACCTCAAGGCGGCCCTCGCCGCCCATCTCGATATTCCTCCGGCCAACCTGGCAGTGGGCGAAGGCATCGACGGGCTGCATGGGTTGATCGCCCGGCTGATCACCGAGCCTGGAGATGTCGCCGTCACCTCGCTTGGCGCCTACCCGACCTTCAACTATCACGTCGCCGGCTTCGGCGGCAGGATCGTCGCCGTTCCCTATTCGGGCCACCACGAAGATCTTGGAGCCCTAGTTGCGGCGGCCCGCCGCGAACGCGCCAAGGTGATCTACCTCTCGAACCCCGACAATCCGATGGGCACCTGGTGGAGTGCGACCGAGATCGAACGCTTCATCGCCGACGTTCCGGAAGAGACGCTGATTCTGCTCGATGAGGCCTATTGCGAGACGGCGCCGGCAGGCACCCTGCCCGAGCTCGATATCGCCCGTCCCAACCTGATCCGCACCCGGACCTTCTCCAAGGCCTACGGCCTCGCCGGCATGCGTGTCGGTTATGCCATCGGGGAAGCCGGCTTCATCAAGGCCTTCGACAAGGTGCGCAATCATTTCGGCGTCACGCGGCTGAGCCAGGCAGCGGCGATGGCGGCGCTGGCCGACCAGGCCTGGCTGGCGCAGGTGGTGGCAAAGGTCGCGGCCGGCCGCGAGCGGCTGCATGCCATCGCCGCGGAGAACGCCCTCGCCTCGGTGCCGTCCGCCACCAATTTCGTCGCCATCGACTGCGGCGGCGATGGCGACCACGCCATGCGCGTCCTGAAGGCGCTCGAAGCGCGTGGCGTGTTCGTCCGCAAGCCGATGGCGCCCGGCCTCGACCGCCATATCCGCATCAGCGTCGGCCGGCCGGAAGAACTCGACGTGGTGGCGCACCAACTGCCTCTGGCGTTGCGCGACGCAGCTCAATGACCACGCTTATTTAATTCTGATCCCGAACACTTCTTTAGCGAAGCTGCGCTCTACTGCGGGCTCGATAACGGGGCCTATCTCATGGGCAGAACGCTCCCTGAGGTTGATCGGCAGATAAATTTGGGCATGCGGAACCCTCGACAGGGTTGGGCCGCCATGTGCCTCGGCCTGGCATTGGGCTTGTTCGCCGCGTGGCTGTCGCCGGCCATGGCCCAGGACCAGCAGGTCGCCATTCACCTCGTCGACATGGCCCAGGATTCAGAACTCTCCGCAACGGCGGCCGCCCTGGCAGACGGATGGTACGATGAGTCCGCCGCCACGAGGATAACCGGATACGAGCTCGCCGACGGCACCTGGGTGCCGTTCGCCAACTGGTATCGCACCGATTGGCCGGATACCCGCGTCGACATGCTCACCCAATTCGGCGAGGATTTCGGCCTGCTCTGGGGGTTCAGCACCGGCGAGCGGGGCGAGAAATACACCATCGATCCCAGCCTGCGCATCGGCTTCGTCGCACAGGCGCATCCCAGTACGAACTCGCTGCTGTCGCTCACCGTACGCGCCATCGCCTGGGGCGACCTCAACGAGAAGACCTGCGAGGGCGACTACGGTGATATCGGCGGCGTCCAGACCGTCAACTGCCGCCTTGCCGCAACGTTCCTGCCGCCGGAGGAAACGCTGCAATACCTCGCCCATGCCGAACCGAACCGGCTCCACATCTCGCTGACCTACAGCGCCAGTTTCTAGCGTCCAGGAGTGCACGCAATGACTTCGCGTATCCAGTATCTCGTAACCGCAGCCGTCGCCGCCCTCGTCCTGATCTGCGGCGTCTCCACCTCGATCGCCCAGACCACCTCACCGGTATTCAGGAACTGGATGAACCCCGACGTCGCCGACGCCTGGGCCAAGGGCTACAAGGGCCAGCGGACCACCATCACCGTCATCGACGATTTCACCAGCGGCTCCAGGTTCACCGGCAATCTCGGCACCGGCTCGCTGCTGCAGCGTCATGGCGAATGGACCCGCCTCGAGGCCAGCATGATCGCGCCGCTCGCGACCATGAAGTCGCAGAGCTTCTATTCCGGCACCACGGTCAACCTGGCCACCGGCCTCAATGTGCTGAACCTCAGCTACGGCATGTATGCGCGGGGGACCTACACCCTCAACCAGCTGGCCTGGAGCGCGCAGGAGTCCTCGATCATCAACTATGCCAAGAACGGCCGCGCCGTGGTGGTCAAGGCCGCCGGTAATGACGGCGTCGCCATCGGGTCCAACAATTCCGCCGGCAACAAGGACTTCCTCAACCTCGCCCTCGCCGGCACGCAATCGGCGATCTATGTGGGTGCGCTCACCACCAACGGCACCGTCGCCAACCCGGCCGGCCTCGCCTCCTATTCCAACCGGGCCGGCACCAACACCGCCATACAGAGCCACTTCCTCGTCGTCGGTGTCGACAGCAGCAAGACCGGGATGGCCGGGACGTCCTTCGCCGCGCCGATCATTTCCGGCTATGCGGCGATTCTGGGCAGCAAGTTCACCACCGCAACCCCGACGCAGATCACCAACCAGCTGCTGAACACGGCGCGCAAGGATACGCTGCTCAACTACAACGCGGCGACCTACGGCATGGGCGAGGCCAGTCTCAGCCGGGCGCTGGCGCCGCTGACGATCCGATAGACCGGCTCAACACCCCGCCATCCAGTGCTGTCGCCCCGGTGAAAGCCGGGGCGACATTGCTTTTAGGGGGCTCTAGCCAAGCTCCTTGCGGGCCCCCAGCAGGATGCTGGTCTCGGTATTGGCGATCCCGTCGATCTGGCGAACCTTGCGCAGCAACTCGTCGAACTCGCGCAGGGTCGAGGCTTCGATCTCGGCGACCACATCCCAGCGGCCATTGGTGGTGTAGAGCCCGCGAATCTCGGGAAACCCCGCCAGCCGCCGGATGATCTGCTCGGAGTTCTTGCCGTCCACCTCGACCATGGTCACGGCGCGGACCGCGTCCGCCCGCCCCTGCGCCTGCACCACTACCGTGTAACCGACAATGGCGCCCGAGCGCTCCAGCCGTTCCATCCGCGCCGTCACGGTGGCGCGCGAAACGCCCAGCTGCGCCGCCAGTTTGGCGACCGGCATGCGCCCATCGGTCCGTAGCAAGGCGATCAGCCGATAGTCGAGATCGTCGAGGCTTGTACCATTTGTCATTTCTAGCCGTCGATTTGCACAGTCTGCTGTACATTCTTATCACTTGTGCGGCTTTTCGTCAGCATGGGTTCGTCCTCACATAGCTGTCACATCGCAATCGAGGACTCCGAGATGCTCCACGACGCTCGCGCCCGCCGACCTTCCGCCGGCAATCGCATCGACCTGATCGGCGTGCCGACCGATGCCGGCGCGTCCTGCCGCGGCGCCGCGCTCGGCCCGGACGATCTACGCACCGCCGGCCTCGCCGAACGCCTGGCCGGGCTCGGCTATGCCGTGGCGGACCTCGGCGATATCGATGCCGGCGCACGGCTGTCGCCTGCCGCGGAAATCGAAGCCCTGGCCATCGGCGCCAGCAAGGCTGCCTATCGCAGCCTCGAGAGCGGCGCACGGCCGGTGTTTCTCGGCGGCGACCACTCCATCTCGATGGGCTCGGTCGCCGGCGTCGCCCGGCACTGCCGCGATGCCGGCAGGCCGCTATTCGTGCTGTGGTTCGACGCTCATGGCGACTTCAACACCTGGGCGACCACCGAGACCGGCAATATCCACGGCATGTCGCTGGCCCGTCTCTGCGGCGAGCCCGGCTTTCACAATGCCGCCGAGTGGTTCGCGCCGGTGAACCCGGCCAATGTCCTCATCCTGGGCGCCCGTGCGCTCGATTGCGAGGAGGCCCAGCTCATCGATGAGCGCGGTGTGCAGGTCGTCGACATGGATGCCATCCGTGTCGCCGGTGTCGCGACGCCCCTGCGCCATTTCCTCGATCGTATCGAGGCGGCAAACGGGCACCTCCATTTGTCGCTCGATGTCGACGCGATGGACCCCATGCTCGCGCCGGGGGTGGGGACCACTGTCCCGGGTGGCCTGACGCTCGATGAAGGGCAACTGGTGATGGCGATGCTGCACGCGAGTGGCCGCGTCGGCTCGCTCGACCTGGTGGAGCTCAACCCCATACTCGACCGGCTGGGCAGGAGCGCCGACCTGATGGTCGATCTCACCGCCCGCCTGTTCGGCGAGCCAGTCGAGACGGCGTTGCCCCTGCCGACGGTTCACTTCGCGGCCTGAGGCCGGGCCTGTCGCGCCTGACTGCTGAGAAAGTAAGAGGCAAAAAAATGACCCAGTTCATCGGCACCGACGACATCCGTGCCCTCCTCCGCCGCATCGGCATCGAGCCGTTTCTCATCGGTCTTGCGGACTATATCGAGGCCGATTTCCGCCGCTGGGAGCGTTTCGAGAAGGCGGCGCGCCTCGCCAGCCACAGCCGCGACGGCGTCATCGAGCTGATGCCGGCGTCGGACGGCGCGCTCTATGCCATGAAGTTCGTCAACGGCCACCCGCGCAACACTGCCGTGGGCAAACTAACCGTCACGGCTTTCGGCGCTCTTGCCGATGTCGCCACCGGCTACCCTCTGCTGGTCTCGGAGATGACCACTCTCACGGCCCTCCGCACCGCCGCCACCTCCGCCGTCGCGGCTCGCGCCCTGGCGCGGCCGGGCAGCCGGACCATGGCGCTGATCGGTGCGGGCGCCCAATCCGAGTTCCAGGCGCTGGCCTTCAAGGCGCTGCTGGGGATCGATCGGATCCGCGTCTTCGATATCGACGGCGAGGCGATGGACAAGTTCTGTCTCAATCTCGCGCATAGCGGCATCGCCATCTCGCGCGCCGCTTCCGTAGCCGAGGCGGTGGCGGGCGCCGACATCGTCACCACCTGCACCGCCGCCAAGACCCGCGCCAGCGTCCTCACCCCCGATCTGGTGGCCCCCGGCATGCATCTCAACGCCATCGGCGGCGACTGCCCGGGCAAGACCGAGCTTCACCCCGATATCGTCGCCGGGGCCGCCGTGTTCACCGAATACACGCCGCAAACCCGGATCGAGGGAGAGATCCAGCAGTTGCCCGCCGACTTCCCGGTCACCGAACTGTGGCAGGTGCTCACCGGCAAGGCAGCGGGTCGTCGTGATCCCCGCGCCGTCACCCTGTTCGACTCGGTCGGCTTTGCCATCGAGGATTTTTCGGCGCTGCGCTACGTGCGCGACCTGACGGCCGCGAAATCCCGCGACATCGACCTCATCCCCACCCTCACCGATCCCAAGGATCTGTTCGGGCTTGTCGCGCCTCAGAGACCGAAATGGGCGATGATCGCAGCCTCGACTACCGCCGGGTCGACGCGCCAGGTGCGGTCCCCCGCATCGTCGACCCTGTCGGAAGTCGCCCCGAAGACATAGCCGAGCTGGCCGTCACGCTGACTGATCAGCACATCGGTCTCAACGAACCAGTCGAGCGAGCTGATCATCAGCACGCGCGCCTCGGGCGAGCTGAACACCGCGCTGTGCATGGCCGATCCGCCAAGCCCGGCAATCATCCGCGCGCCGGCGAACAGCGAGATCTGCTCCTCGATCGGCAGCAATTCCGGGTGCACGATGTGAAAACCATGGCGCCGAAAAGCCGCCTCTATCTCCGCCTCGTTGACCAGGCGCCGCCGCAGGATGCGCGAACGGGAGATGAAGATCCGTTCGGGCACCGGACCACCGGAAACGCCAAGCCGCTTCAGCCGTGAGAAGGCTTCCCATGCCAGCGGGTGGATCGACTTTCGCAGGTAGACGAGACGTTCCGGCAGGTATGCGCGGCGACAGAACAGCGGTTCGCGGTAATAGCGGACGCGGCCCGGATCGACCCCGAGGCCACCAATCAGCGCCTCGATGGTCGGCGACCGGGGGATCGACGTCGCAATCTCGATGCCCTTCGGCACCCGGTCGAGCAGCATGAGACGCGGCAGCGCTTCCAGCAGATTGTGCCCGTAGGTGTCGGTGAAATGACAATCCACCACAAACACCTCGTCCCGCACTTCCCGGGGCCACCGAAATAATGGCGGCGGCCGCAGGGCCTCACCGGAAAGCGTCGGTGGATGGTAGGTAATGTCGAGGCTCTGCGGCAGGACGATGCCACGGCGCCGATCGATGAACAGGTGCCCGGGAAACAGCACCACATTGTCGGCGACAGAAACTGCGGGCTCGGGCGCCTCCACTGCCACGGGCAATCTGGCGAACGAGGCGGGGACCATCTCTCCGTAATACACCGGACGCGCCACCGGCATGCGCACCGAGGCGCGTGGCAAAGCGGCAGCCGGAGCATCCACTCTTTGCCAGGGCGGCGGCCGTCGCAGCCGCAACCGCTCCGGCCGGAGGAAGCCGGTCAGGACGAACGCCCACCATCTCGCCTTGCGGCTGGTCCGGCGGAATATCTGGAGCAGCCGTGGTGGCGCGTTCTGCACGTTGCCCCCCGACAAACCTGCACCAATCTCCTATCAAGCGGCCGGCGACCCTGGCAACCGATCGTTCAGTCGCCGGCGCCCGCCGCAATCGGTCCGCGATAGCCCCTTGCGCATCCGCCGCGGTCTCGACCTGTCCGATCACCGGCCGCCAGGATCAGGGCTTCAGAGGCCGAAATGGGCGACGATTGCCGCCTCGACTGCGGCCGGGTCGACGCGCCAGGTGCGGTCGCCGGCATCGACGGCGTCATCGGTTGGTTCCCCGAAGACGTAGCCGAGCTGGCCAGCCCGCTGGCTGATCAACACATCCATCTTGACGAACCACTCGATCGAGCTGACCAGCAGCACCTTGGTCTCAGGTGGACTGAACACCGTGCTGTGCATGGCTGACCCACCAAGCCCCGCAATCATCCCCGCGGTGCCGAACAGCGCGATCTGATCCTCGATCAGCAACTGTTCGGGATGCACGATCCGGAAGCCGCGGCGCTCGAATATCGCTTCTATCTCCGCCTCATTGACCAGGCGGCGACGCCGAATGCGCGACCGGGAAATGAATATCCGTTCTGCCCGCTCGACCTTGGAGGCGTTTCCCAGCAGCCTCCACCGCGTGAAGGCTTCCCGCGCCAGTGGGTGCAGCGACCGCTCCAGATGAACCAGGCGATCCGGCAGAAAGGCGCGCCGGCAGAACAGCGGCTCCTCGTAGTAGCGCACCCGCGATGGATCGATCCCGAGGCCACCGATCAGACTGTCGATGGTCCTTGAGCGCGGTATCGAAGTTGCGATCTGAATGCCGGCCGGCACGCGATCGAGCAGCATGAGCCGTGGCAGCGCTTCCAGCAGGTTGTGGCCATAATTGTCGGTGAAGTGGCAATCGACCACGAACACCTCGCCCTGAGCCTGCTGCGATGGACGAAACGGGTGCGGCGGCCGTGTCGCCAACCCGGCGAGGGCCCTTGAATCGATTGAGACCCCCCGGCTCTGCGGCAGCACGGTGCCGCTGCGCCGGTCGACGAACAGGTGCCCCGTCACCAGCACCACATCGTCGGCCACCGAGACTGTCGGCTCCGGGATGTCGACGGCTGACGGCAGTTCGTCGATGGAGCCGGGAACGAGCTCTCCGTAGAACATCGGGCGCGGCACATCCACACGCAGGCCTGTCCTTGGTTCAGCTGCGCTGGGCGCCTCGGCGAGTGGCCAGGGTGGCGGCTTCAGCCGGGGGCGACCTGGCGTGAAAAGCCCACTGAAAGCGAAAACCCACCACCGCATCAGACGACCGGTCTGACGCAGCTTCCGCAGCACGTGCCGTGCCGTATCGCCCCGACGCACGTTGTCCCCCGACAAGCCCGCGCGATTTCTCCTGGCCATGTCGTATCAAGCCGCCGGCAAGCCTGGCAACTGATCCTTCAGTCCGCCACCCGTATTTCGGCAAGCAGCCCGCGGTGGTTGGAGCCCATCGCGTCGCCCAGGGCTTCGACCTTGTCGATCACCAGCGGCGCCTGGGTGAAGATGTTGTCGATCGGCACGCCCAGCGGACCAAGCCGAACCGGCCAGGTCGCCGGATAGCCCGGGCCGGGCAGCAATTGCTGCCTGGTCATGAGCCGTTCGATGGCCTCGGACCAGGCGGCGGCGTTGAAGTCGCCGGCCAGCACCACCGGCCCCTCCAGCCTGCCGATCACCGCGCCGAGCTTTGCCAGTTCCTCGGCGGCGAACTCATCGAAATAGGGTTTGACCAGGTGCGCGGCCACCAGGTTCACCCGCTGGCCGCCGATCTCGGTGGTGGCCGTCACCAGCCGATTGAGCCAGATGCCGCTCATCGACTGTACCGAGACATCCGCCAGCGGCGTGCGCGACAGGATAACCACCCCGCCGCAGGGGGAGCCGTCTTCGCAGCCGCCGAAATACGGGTACGCGGCGCGAAGCACGCCGACATACGCTGCAATCGGCGACGCCTCCAGCAGCACCACTACGTCGGCCCCCGATCCGGCGACGAAGCGCGCAATGCTCTCGCCGTTCGGGTTGCTGGTGAGGATGTTGAAACTGAGCAGTTTCAGCAGCGGCTTGCTGGGCGCGGCGACCAGCGCCTCGCGTGCTTCCTGCTGGCGGTAGATGATCGCGGCCCCCTGCCCGGCGCTGACCGCGAAAGCCAGGAGGAAGAGCAGCGCCCGACGCCAGGCCCCGCCAATCAACAGCAGCAGCACCAGGCCCAGCAAGACCGCCGCGATGTGGAAGCGCAGCGACTGCAGCAATGCCTGGCCGGGAATCCCCAGGTCGACGCTTACCGCCACCAGCACGCCGGCGACCACCAGGGCCAGAGCGGTGAGCCCGCCCCTCAGTTCTCGCAGCATGAGCGCTCCAGCAGTTCGACTCGCGCGTGAGCCTAGTGCGCTTCAGCCTCGCAGTGAAACGCCGAAACGTCTCCCTGCCCCCTGGGCGCGTCCTGTCAGATCGGCTTCGTCATCTGCACGCAATCGCGCGCAAAGGTTTGAAGCTCCTGCTCGTCCCAGACCTCTGCGGACCAGCCGAGCTTTTCGTAGAAGCCGACCGCGTCGCGGGCGGCGTTGAGCCACAACCGCTTCATGTCATGCGCCCTGGCGTAGTCGATGAGCAAGGCTTCCAGTACCGAACCGTGGCCCTGCCGCTGCAGATGCGGCACGATGGCGACGAGGCGGACGATGCCGCCCTCGCCGCGCGGATCGAGCCGCGTCGTGCCGATCGGCGCGCCGTCGAGCAGGAGTACGAACTTGCTGTGGGCCGGTTCGATATCGTGCGGATGCGCCCGGTCGTAGACGAGCCCGGGGTGCCGCTCGGCGGTGAACAGCACCTGGAGCCGGATCCGGTGCATCGCCTCCCAATCGTCAGGCGAAGCCAGTTCCCGCAGTTCGTAAGCCATCGTCTCCCCTCCTGCTCCCGACAAGAAAGAGCCGCCCCGAAGGGCGGCTCCGAAGATGTCTGCTGGGGCTGGGATCAGCTCGCTGCGGCAGCCTCGGTGGCGCCTTGTGCCGCCGCGCCGCGTTCGAGCAGCAGGCGGTTATAGGCGTTGATATAGGCGCGGGCCGAGGCGACGAGCGTATCGGGCTCGGCGGCGTTGCCCGAAACGATACGGCCGTTCATTTCGAGGCGCACATGGGCGCTCGCCTGGGCGTCGGTCCCTCCGGTGACGCCATCGATGGCGTAGAGCACCAGATGCGGGTCCTTGCCCACTGCCTGCTTGATGGCGTTGAAGATCGCATCCACCGAGCCGGTGCCGTCGAACGACGCCTTCACTTCGACCCCGTCGATGGTGATGGCGAGGTCGCAATGGTGCACGCCGCCGGTCTTGGACACCACCTCCATATCGACCAGCTTGATCCGGTCGTCGACCGAGCCCGCCTCGTCATCGACCAGCGCCACGATATCGGCGTCGTAGACGTGCTTCTTGCGATCGGCCAGATCCTTGAAGCGCACGAACGCCTCCTGGAAAGCGTTGTCGCCGAGGTCGTAGCCCAGCTCCTTCAGCTTGTCCTTGAAGGCGGCGCGGCCCGAATGCTTGCCCATCACCAGGGTGGTTTCCTTGATGCCGACCGAGGCGGGCGTCATGATCTCGTAGGTCTGCGCATTCTTCAGCATGCCGTCCTGGTGGATGCCGCTTTCATGCGCGAAGGCGTTCTTGCCCACGATCGCCTTGTTGTACTGCACCGGAAAATTCGCCGCCGCCGAGACCACCTTGCTGGCCCGGCTCAGATGGGTCGAGTCGATCTCGGTGTCGTAGGGCATGGCGTCGCCGCGGGTGCGCAGCGCCATCACCACTTCCTCGAGCGCGGCATTGCCGGCGCGCTCACCCAGCCCGTTGATGGTGCACTCGATCTGCCGGGCGCCACCGCGTACCGCGGCCAGCGAGTTGGCGACCGCGAGGCCGAGGTCGTTGTGGCAATGGGCCGAGAAGATCACCTTGTCGGCGCCGGGGACCCGCTCGATGATCGAACGGAACATCGCCTCGTGCTCCGCCGGAATGGCGTAGCCGACCGTGTCGGGCAGGTTGATGGTGGTGGCGCCGGCCTTGATGGCGAGCTCGACGCAACGCGCCAGGTAGTCGATCGGCGTGCGGGTGGCGTCCATCGCCGACCATTCGACATTGTCGATCAGGTTGCGCGCCTGGGCGACGGTAGCGCTGATGATCTCCAGCACCTGCTCTTCGGTCTTTTTCATCTGGTGGGCCAGATGGATCGGCGAGGTGGAGACGAAAGTGTGGATGCGGCCCTGCCTGGCATGGCGCACCGCTTCGCCGGCGCGAGCGATGTCGCCCGGGATGGCACGGGCGAGGCCGGCGACCACCGAGTTCTTGACCTGCTTGGCCACGGCCACCACGGCTTCGAAATCGCCATTGCTGGCAATCGGGAAGCCGGCCTCGATAATATCGACGCCCATCTCGTCGAGGGCTTCCGCAACCTGGAGTTTTTCCTCCAGCGTCATGGTCGCGCCGGGGCTCTGCTCGCCGTCGCGCAGCGTCGTATCGAAGATGAAGACCCGATCTTTGTTGGAAGAGCTTGCTTTGTTGCTCGCTGCCGCTGCCTGGGTGCTCATTTCAGTTTTCCTATCAAACGGCCGGGGTTCGAAAACCGTCGCGACCGGACAAATCGTTGTTCGGTGACTCTGCGCGCTCCCCTGACCACCCGCTCGCTAGCCGAGCTGTCGGTTATCAGGGGCTGATAAGAAGGAGAAGCAGGGCGGCCGGAAGCAGCAGCAGAGCGGCCGCAATCATCAGCCGGCTCTCACGAGCCTTCTGCTGGGCGGCGGCTATGGCAATGGCGCGGTTGCGCTGCATTCGTCAGACCAAAACTAGCTACGGCGCAAATACTGCGCGAATTCCCGCGCTTGTGCAAGCCTTTGCGAAGCGGCAGCTAACGGAAGATGAAGCGCCCCTACACGTCCTTCGGCCGCTCGCGCCGAAACTGCACCTCGAGCAGCAACCCTTCGGGCCCCTCGACGAAGAACTGCCCGATCTCCGAATCGGGAATGCCGGTGATCCGGTACGGCCACCCGCCGGCCTCGATACGCGCCTTCGTCGGCTCGAACTCATACACCCCGAAGGCCACGTGATTGACCATGCCGCGCGGGAAATCGTGCTGTCGTGCCGCGACGTTCAGATGGATCGCCGGGTGCCCGTCGACATAAATCCAGTGCCCGGGGAAATCGAACGGCGGGCGAACGCCGTCCTCGGCGCCCAGCACCTCGGCGAAGAACCGCACCATGCGCGGGCCATCCGACACGTCGATATTGATGTGATCGAGCCGCGGCATCAGTTGAACGTCAGCACCGCAAACACCACGATTGCCAGCAACGACACCACCGCGACGATGCGGCCGAGCCGCACGCGTGCCGTGGCGGCAGCATCGCCGGCGCGCATCCGGCGCGCCGACACCGCCGATGTGACGACGCCCGCAGCCAGCACCAGCACGAAGCCCATCTTGGCCCAGAACCAGTGGCTGAGGCCGTCGAAGCCACCATAGCGCATCCAGATCAGCAACGGCCCGCTGAGCAGCAGCACGATGATCCCATAGTGCCCGAAGCGGGTCAGCAGCCGGTTGGTCTGGGGCGCCGCTCCAGCCTGCCCCATCATCCCGAGCAGCGGCAGGAACGCCGCCGCCACCAGCATGAGACCAACGAGATGGGCGATGAGCAGCAGCGTGAAGACGACGTCCAAGATAGCCTCAGTTGAACGCGAAGACGGCGGAAAACACCACGACGAGGAATGCCACACCGGTCAGCTGGCCGAGCATCTTGCCCCGCTTTGCGGCGGCCATGTCCCCCTGCCCGGCCTTCTTGCGATTGGCCTCGTTGAGGCCGATGCACACGATCATCGCGGCGATGCCGAGCATCTTGATCCAGAACCAGAAGTTGGGGACCTCCCAGCTCCACTTCAGCCACAGCGTCAGCAGACCGGTCACCAGCAGCGTCGCCAGAGCGTACTTGCCGACCTTGGCAAAGCCCTCGACGATCTCGAACAACAGGCCGCGCTGTTCCGGCGTGGCCGTCGGCAGTTTGGCGCCCACGATCGGCATCAACACCAGATTGGCGCCGCCGGCGATGAAGGCGACGATGTGGATGAAGAAAATCAGCAGTGCGACAACAGACACGGCTCAGCCCTCCCAATACCCGCCTGGAGGCTAGCTCAACCGCGCCGCCGCCACTAGCGCCGCTTGCTCGTTCCGCCCTGCTTTCGCGGGGCTCAGTCGCCCAGGTTGAGCGTGCCTTCGCCGACGATCACCGCATGGCCGCCAATGCCGCCATGGATCAGCTTGTCGCTATCCTTGCGCAACTGCATGGTGATCAGGCTCGGCCGTCCCATCTCGTGGCCCTGCCGCAGGCGGAACTCGTGCTGGCCGTTGTCGGTGTGACGCGCCACGAGGCCGATCAGCGCCGCCGCCGCGGAGCCGGTGGCCGGGTCCTCGCCCAGCCCCATCCCCGGGGCGAACATGCGCGCCGCAAAGTCGTTGCCGGGCTCGTCGGGCGTCAACGTGAAGACGTAGATCGCGCCACGCCCCGACGGATAGGTGTCGTCCCAGCCCCGCCGCTCGAGCCTGATCCGCTTCAGCGCCGCGGCATCGCGCACCGGCACCAGATAATAGGGCACGCCGGCCGAGAACACCGCCGGCCGATACGGTCCGCAGCCGATCTCCTCGGGATCGAGTCCCAGCGTCCCGGCGATCGCATCCGCCGCCGGAGCATGTCCGGCTTCCTCCGGCAGGCGCGGCAGCGCAAAGCGCGCCAGCCCGACATCTTTCTCGACCCGCTCGATCACGCAGGTGATGACGCCGACCTGTTCTTCGAGCCGTACGGCAGTGCTGCGATTCTGCAGCCCCAGCACCACCGCGGCGCCGACCGTCGGGTGGCCGGCGAAAGGCAGCTCGATGCTCGGGGTGAAAATGCGCACCGCCGCGGCATGTCGTTCGGACTGCGCCTTCTGGATGAAGACCGTCTCGGACAAATTGAACTCGGCGGCGATCGCCTGCATCTGGTCGTCGAGCAGCCCGTCGGCCTTGAGCACCACGGCCAGGGGATTGCCCTTCAACCGCTCGGTGGTGAAGACATCAAGCAGCACATAGTTCAGTTTCATATCGGGGCTCCGCGACGGGCAGCAGTTGCGGTGGCGGTGCGCACGCTGTCAAGCCGCAGCCGAGGGGGCGGTGGGCTAAATCTTGGCGAGCGCGAACGCTGCCTTGTCGAGCCCCAGTTCGTCCACCACGGCATCGACGGCCACCTGATGATCGTCGCGCTCATGCAGCCCCGAAATGGTGACGCAGCCGATCGGCCCGAACCCCTTCATGCGGATCGGGAACGCCCCGCCCGCCAGCACGAAATCGGCGCCGTCGAGCGCCCGGTTCGGCGTAAACAGCCGATCCTCGCGCGCCTGCTCGAGCGCCACGCGATAGCTCGACTTCAGCAGCCGCTGCACGGTGTTGATCTTGCGGCGCACCCAGTTCGGGTTATCGGCCGTGGTCCCCGGCATCGCCGCGTAGAACATCTGTCGGTCCCAGGTGCGGACATCGACCACGAGGCCGAGCTTCTCGCGGAGCGCGCGCTCGCGCACCCGCGTGCCGATCGAGTAGGCGACATGTTCATCGAACTGGCTGAACTCCAGCCCACGCTCCTGTTCGATGATCTTCGCGATGTCGTCTGCCGTGGCCATATCGTCCGCTCCTGTTTGCGCGCGATATAGCCAGCCGGTCTGCCTCACGGCAAGCGGCTCCGGTGGTGCGCTTGGATACGGCTCAGGCCGTTGCGGCGCTCCAGGCATCATAGAGCGGCTGCCGGTCGGGGGGCTGGCCGGGGAAATTGACCTGGCTCGCATCGATCACCGCCCAGGGCAGCCGGCTGGCGGTCCAGATACTGCCGATCGGCGCGGCCCAGCTCGGATCATCGAGCGTACCGGGCTTGACCACCAGCATGGCCGGCGACGCCAGCGGTTCATTCCACAGCTTGGTGCCGCAGCGGACGCAGCCGAGCATGCGGACCGTGCGCCCGCTATCGGCCGGCTTGTCGAAAGCCGTCAGTTCGCCGCTCAGGTGTTCGACGCGCTCGCGCGCGATCGGCATCGACATCGAGTGCGTTGCCCCGCTCGCGCGCTGGCAGTCGCGACAATGGCAATTGTAGACCGCCAGCGGAGGCGCGGTGATCCGGTACCGCACCGCGCCGCATTGGCAGCCCCCCTCCACCGGAAACACCGGCAGCTCGATCTCACGCATTCGCCTACCTCACCCTTTCGTTCAGAACCGGTTCAACCGGCTTGCGCCATTGAGCGCCGCAATCGCCGGAACAGCCGGCTCAACCCCTTGGACCTTCGACCATGATTCCCGAACTGCTGCTGCTCTCCGACCATCTGCGTGCCCGCACGCCCAACCAGCAGCTCGAAGACCGGCTGCTCGCCGATGTCGGCCTGACGCGCCGACAGCTCAGCAAGCAGAAGAGCTGGTTTCGGCGCAAGCCCCGCTGAGCCCGAAACGGTTCATCAGCTATTCATCGATCCCGGGGCATAAGCCCGCTCCGCCCTCCCGGCCCCTACCCCAACTGACGAGATGATCAAATGGCTTTCAGCCTGACGTCCATGTTCCGTCGCTCCGACCGAAAGCGGGTCCTCACCGACCTGATGAAGTTCGACGACCATCTGCTGCGCGATATCGGCCTCACCCGCGGCGACCTCGCCGCCATGCGTTCCAGCCGGCACCGCACCACGCCATCGCGCGGTCATGAGTAACCGGCCGGTATCCGATATACGAAGCTGAAGGGCTCCGAGCGACACCGCCGGAGCCCTTCGTGTTTTCAGGTGGGGTTTAGACCGCCCCGCGCCGCCGCCAGCGCCCGCTCGTAGGAGTCGACGGAGGCGGACGCCACGCAGCGCCCGCCGCAGCGGGCAAAGGCCGGACAGGCGGCTCCCCTGCATCCCCGCGCGACCTTCGTCACCGGCAGACCGATCACTCCGGCATTGTCCCGGCTCGCCCCCGGCGGCAGGCTCATTGGCGCGCTCATCACACCACCGACGGCTGTGCGAACAACCCCTCGATGGCCTCACGATCCGGGTGGGCGAAGCGATCGTCCGACAGCGAGCCGAGCATATTGCCGAGCACCTTGCCGATCATCGGTCCGGCAGTCGCCGGCAGGTGCCCCGAGATGATCGTGCTGGGATCGAGCCGCAGGATATCGCCGAGCAGATGGCCGAGCCGTGTCTTGTCCACCATGCCCAGCCAGGGCGCATCGATCCCGGCCCACATGGTCATGCCGTCGCGCAGCGTCGCCTCGGGGATCGCCTCGGTCTCCTCGTAGGGCGCATCGAGCAGCGCACCGAACGAGTCGACGCTGAACAGCACCCGCGTCTTGGTATCGAAAAAGCCGGTGGTTTCCGGCGCATCGTAAGTGGGGGGCTTCAGCAGCACCAGTTCTCGGTCACCCAGGTCGAGCCGTTGCCCATGATCCATCGGCACCAGCCGACTCATGTCGAAACGCTCGCGCAGGCCGAGCTTGGCGGCCCCCAGCCCGGGAACCACGACCCTGGCATTGGGGGCCAGCGCCATCACCTTGTCGAGGTTGCCGATATGGTCGAGGTCGGTGTGGCTGACATAGATCCACTTCAGATCTTCGGGGTCGATGATCTCGCGTAGCGCCGCCAGATAATCGTCCTGGAATGCCACGCCGTTGGTATCGACGAGGATCGGATCCCTGGCGTGGATGAAGTGCGAGTTGGCCGGCAGGAGGCCGAGCGGGCCGATCGGGAAGAAACCCGAAAAGGTGGTGACGTCGGGCGCCGCCCGGCGCGCGCCCATGAAAGTCGGAAAGTCCATTTGATGTCTCCTCTGGAGCTTTGCTGCATTTCGCGATACATCTATGTGCATCGGAATCTGAACCGCAGCTGAATATCGCTGCACAGCTGTGTGTTTTGAAATTGACGCGAACCTATACCAAGGGCAGACGGGCAGCGCAGGAAGCCGAAACGCGGCAGCGCATCGTCGAGGCCGCGCTGGCCCTGCACAGCGAGGTCGGCCCCACCGGCACCACCATCAGCATGATCGCCGAGCGGGCGGGCGTGCAGCGCCATACCGTCTACGCCCACCTGCCCGACGACCGGGCGGTGTTCCTGGCCTGCTCGGGCCTGTTTGAGGAGCGCCAGCCACTGCCGGCGCCGGAAATCTGGACGGACATCGACGGGCTCGAAGCGCGGCTGCACGCCGCGTTTGCGGCCCTTTACGCCTGGTTCGACCGCAACGAGGCGATAACCGCCCACGTGCTGCGCGACGCCGAGCTGAACGCGACCCTCCGCGAGGTGGCCGAAATGCGCATCGGCGCCCCGCTCGGCGTGATCCTGGCTTCCCTGTCCGGAGGCCTCACCGAGGCGCAGCGGGCCGCACTGGCCGTAGCGCTGAGCTTCTACACCTGGCGCACCCTCGTCCGGCAGGCGGGCCTGCCCGGCGCCGCGGCCACTGCCCTGATGGTTCGCACGGTACTCGGAGCCTCGGGCTAGAACTGGTACAACTGCGCCACCGGGATTGGCCGGCGAGGTGACAGATGAACGATCCGAAACCCCACCATGCCACGGCCGAGGCCGCGCGCCGTTTCACCCTCAGGCACGGCAAGCCGATCATCCTGCCACGCACCTATGGCGAGTACCTCGCCGACCGCATCGCTGCCATTGTCGGCTCGTGGCGCTTCATCATCGGGCAGTCGCTGATCCTGGCGCTGTGGATCGTGCTCAACGTCGTGGCCTGGGTCCAGCACTGGGACCCCTACCCCTTCATCCTGCTCAACCTGGTGCTGAGTTTTCAGGCGGCTTTCACCGCCCCCATCCTGATGATGGCGCAGAATCGTCAGTCCGATATCGACCGCCAGAAGGCCCAACTGGACTATGACGTGAACCTGAGGGCCGAACTCGACATCGAGGCGCTACACCAGAAGATCGACCTGCTGCGCCAGGAAGACATCACCCGGCTGGTCGGCCTGCTCGAACTGCTCACCCGCGAGCGCATCGAGAAGGACGACGGCGCCCCCACTGGCACCCGTTCATGACCCATGCGATGAGTGCAGCGCCAATCGGGGATCGACCGTGCCCGCTCTCACCACGCTTCTCGCTTTCGCCGGCGTCGCCTTCGCCATGGTCATCGCCCCCGGCCCGAACATGGCTTACCTCGTCTCGCGCTCCATCGCGCAGGGCCGCGCCGCCGGCTTGATCTCGCTGCTCGGCGTCGCCACCGGCTTCATCATCTACATGCTGGCCGCGGCGCTCGGTCTCACCGCGCTGCTGTTCGCCGTGCCCTTCGCCTATGACGCGATCCGCATCGCCGGGGCGCTCTATCTCGGCTGGCTCGCCTGGAACGCGCTGCGTCCCGGCGGGCACTCACCGTTCGAGTTGCGGGCACTGGCGCCGGATTCGCCGAGGCGGCTCTATGCCATGGGCCTGTTCACCAGCCTGCTCAATCCCAAGGTCGCAGCGCTCTACCTCTCGCTGCTGCCGCAGTTCATCGACAAATCGGCCGGCAATGTGCTCGGCCAGACCCTGGTGCTCGGCGCCACGCAGATCGCCGTGAGCATGACGGTCAATGCCGTCTTCATCGTCACCGCCGGCACGGTGGCGCTGTTCCTCACCGGCCGACCCTTCTGGGCCCGGATACAACGCTGGCTCATGGGCACGGTGCTCGGCTTCCTCGCCATTCGCATGGCCACCGACACCAGCCGCTAGGGCACCTCACCAATCACCGGGACCATATCCTGAAACAACAAAGGGGCCCGAAGGCCCCTCTGCGCAGACATCCTGCGAAGGATCTGGGATTTAGTTCTTGGCCTTGTCGACGAGGGCGCCGGCCTTGATCCACGGCATCATGCCGCGGAGCTTCTCGCCGACTTCCTCGATCTGGTGCTCATCGGCCAGGCGACGGGTCGCCTTGAAGCGCGAAGCGCCGCCCTTGTATTCCTGCATCCACTCGGAAGTGAACTTGCCGGACTGGATGTCGTGCAGCACTCGCTTCATCTCGGCCTTGGTCTCCGAGGTGATGATGCGCGGACCCGAGACATACTCGCCCCACTCGGCGGTGTTCGAGATCGAGTAGTTCATGTTGGCGATGCCGCCCTGGTAGATCAGGTCGACGATCAGCTTCACTTCGTGCAGGCACTCGAAATAGGCCATTTCCGGAGCGTAGCCGGCTTCCACCAGCGTCTCGAAGCCGGCGCGGATCAGCTCGACCAGGCCGCCGCAGAGCACCACCTGCTCACCGAACAGATCCGTCTCGCATTCCTCGCGGAAATTGGTCTCGATGACGCCCGAGCGGCCGCCGCCAACGCCCGAGGCGTAGGCCAGCGCGATATCGTGGGCATTGCCCGAGGCGTCCTGGTGCACGGCAATCAGGCACGGTACGCCGCCACCCTTCTGGTATTCGCCGCGCACGGTGTGGCCCGGGCCCTTCGGCGCAATCATGATCACGTCGACCGAGGCCTTGGGTTCGATCAGGTTGAAGTGCACGTTGAGGCCGTGTGCGAAGGCGATGGCGGCGCCGTCACGGATATTGGGCTCGATGTCCTTCTTGTAGATGTCGGCCTGCAGCTCGTCCGGGGTCAGCATCATGATGACGTCGGCCCACTTGGCGGCGTCGGCGACGGACATCACCTTGAGGCCCTCGCCTTCGGCCTTCTTGGCCGAGGGGGAGTTCGGGCGCAGCGCCACCACGATATCCTTCACGCCGGAATCGCGCAGGTTCAGCGTGTGCGCATGGCCCTGCGAGCCGTAGCCGACGATCGCGACCTTCTTCGATTTGATGATGTTGAGATCGGCATCCCGATCGTAATAGACGCGCATGGAAGTCTCCCTTTTGTGCGTTTGGGGGTTACGCCCCGATTGAGGTCACGCGGCCTGGTGGACCGCGTAGATGGCAAGAAACTGTTCGGTGGCCCGGGCCGCGTCGCGCGCGATCTCGGCTTCGGCAGGGGTGAAGGTTTCGCCCAGCAGCAGGCGGATCTGTGCGTCCCGCACCACGAGGCCGAAAAAGCTGCGATAGGCTTCCTCGGAACTGTCGAAACGCAGCAGCCGCGCCTCCCTGCCCGCTTCCAGCACCGGCTTCAGGCGCTTGCGGATGGCGAGCGGCCCGTTCTCGAGCACGATCGCCCCGAGCCCGTGCTTCTCCGCCCCGGCATGGCCGATGGCGAGACGATTGAGCGTCACCGAGACATCGCCGACGATGGTGCCCAGAAGGTCGCGGGCGAACTGTTCGATGCTCTGGCGCAGGGAAGCAGCATCGAGCCGCCAGCGATCGACCTGCGGCGCCTTCACCTTGGCGGCCTGCCACTGCACCGTCGCCGTCAGCAGCCCGTCACGGTCGCCGAACCACTTGTAGAGCGTTTCCTTGGAGCACGAGGCGCGACGCGCCACCGAGGTCATGGTCAGCCGGTCGCCCTGCTCGACGAGCAGATCCAGCGCCGCGGTCAGCACCTGCTGCTGACGCGGCGTGAACACCTCTTCACTGTTGGCAACGGCAGACGCCACGACGACACCCAAGGGTCCTCGAACGCCGGTCCGCACCCCGCGAACCCGACGCCCGACACTCAATGGCGTGGACCGTACCGTACGTTACGGTTCGGCGCAAGCGGGATGTGGCGCGGCTGGGGCATTGGTCGCAAGACTGGGTTGTCCGATCCCGTCGGAGGTGCTGGTATGGCAGTGACCACCCGCCACCTTTGATCTCTAGCGCTTTCGAACCACAGCCCTTGAACGCTCCGAAAGCGCCCTACCGGAGAAGATGATGAAGACCTCGCTGCCCACCCGCGCTTTCGGCCAGACCGGCATGGAAATCACTCGTCTGGGGGTCGGCGCCTGGGCCATGGGCGGCAATATGTGGGGCCCACAGGACGACGCTGATTCCGATGCCGCCATTCGCCACGCCATCGAGCTCGGCATCAACTGGATCGATACTGCCGCGGCCTATGGCGTCGGGCACTCCGAGGAGGTAATCGGCAAGACTCTGAAGGCTTTGCCGGCGGACCAGCGGCCGTTCGTCTTCACCAAGGGCGGAGTGATCCGCGACGCGAACGGACAGAATCCGCGCCGGCTCGCCAATCGCGAGAGCCTGCGCAACGAACTCGAAAACTCTCTCCGCCGCCTGCAGGTCGAGGCGATCGACCTCTACCAGGTGCATTGGCCGGCCGACGACGCGCCGCTCGAGAACTATTGGGCGACGATGCTGGAGCTGAAGGCCGAGGGCAAGGTTCGGCATATCGGGCTCTCGAACCACAATGCCGAACAGCTGGCGCGGGCCGAGGCGATGGGGCACGTCGAAACGCTGCAGCCGCCCTTCTCGATGATCAAGCGCGAGACTGCCGAAGCCATCCTGCCCTGGTGCGCGACACACGGCACCGGCGTCATCTGCTACAGCCCGATGCAGGCGGGGCTGCTCACCGGCAGCTTTACCAGGGAGCGTGCCGCGACCCTGGCCGACAATGACTGGCGCAAGACCAATCCCGAGTTCACCGGCGAGCGGCTCGACCGCAACCTTGCCCTCGCGGCGGTGCTGCAGCCGGTCGCCGACAAGCACGGCACGTCGGTCTCGACCATCGCCCTCACCTGGGTGCTCGCCTGGCCCGGGCTGAGCGCCGCCATCGTCGGGGCGCGCTCGCCCGCCCAGGTCGATGGCTGGATCGACGCCGCAACGATCGAACTCGATGCGGCCGATCTCGACAGCATCGCGAGGACCATCGCCGAAACCGGCGCCGGCCAGGGGCCAACCAGGCCGTAAGCCAGGCGTCGGAGGGGGACCGATGATTACCAAGCGAGACTATTCGATCACCGGGCCGGAGGCGCAGCGCGCCATCGAGCGGGGCCTTGCTGCCGCAGAGTGGTACCACACCGAGGTGCCGCGCGCGGTCATGAAGGAGCTCATGCAGCGCTCCGACGGCCCGGCCATCCGCGACAACCTGATCTGGCTCGGGCTGCTGCTGGTGAGCGGCGTTGGCGGCATCGTGTTCTGGGGCACCTGGTGGTGCGTGCCGTTCTTCATCGTCTACGGCGTTCTGTACGGCTCGGCGAGCGACAGCCGCTGGCATGAATGCGGGCACGGCACGGCGTTCAAGACAGCCTGGATGAACAAGGTGATCTACCAGATCGCCTGCTTCATGCTGATCCGCAACCCGACCACCTGGAAGTGGAGCCACGCGCGGCACCACGCCGACACCATCATCGTCGGACGCGACGTCGAGATCGCGGTCATGCGTCCGCCGGTACTGGCGCGGGTGATCCTCAGTTTCGTCGGCATCGTCGATGTCTGGTATGCGCTGGGCGACATGCTGCGAAACGCCGCCGGCAATGTCAGCGACGCGGAAAAGAGCTTCATCCCCAAGGGCGAGTGGCCCAAGGTGGTGCGCATACCGCGGATCTGGCTGGCGATCTATGCCGCGACGGCGGTGCTGGCCATCGCCATGCAGTCAATCCTGCCCTTCATGCTCATCGGGCTGCCGCGCCTTTACGGCTGCTGGCACATGGTGATGGTCGGGCTGCTGCAGCATGGCGCGCTGGCCGAGGATGTAACCGACCACCGGCTGAACACCCGCACCGTGCTGATGAACCCGATCAGCCGCTTCCTCTATTCCGACATGAACTACCACGTCGAACACCACATGTTCCCGGTGGTGCCCTATCACGCGCTAGAAAAGCTGCACGAAACCATCAAGCACGACCTGCCGCCGCCCACCCCGTCGATCATCGCCGGCTACCGCGAAATGATCCCGATCTGGCTGCGCCAGCTCAGGGGCGAGGATGTCTTCCTGCGCAAGGAGTTGCCCGCCTCGGCCAGGCCCTATCGCGAGGACCTGCAGATAGAGGTTCCGATGAGCGGTACGGGCGCGGCCGAGTAGCGCACCGATCCCCGGACTGGTTCAGGGCATTCACCGCAACGGCGCTGGTGAATGCCCTGGCTGAACCTTCCTCGGCGTCTTCTAGGCGGCCGGCCGCTTGAACTTCCGTACCCGGAAGGCCAGCATGATCAGCAGCACGCCGGCAAAGATCGAGTAGCCGGCGATGGTCCAGATCAGCGACAGCGCCCCTGCCCCCGGCTGGAACAGCACCAGCGCGCCGAACGCGATGCTGAGCAGGCCGAACAGGCCGAGCACCCACTCGCCCTCGATCTCCTTGCGCGCCTGGATGGCGCCCCAGATCGTCAGCACGCCGATGATGACCGCCCAGATGCCGATGAAGGTGACGAGGATGAACGCCGTCATTCCCGGCCAGAAGAAGGCGGCAAGGCCGGCGAGGATGCTGACCACCCCGCTGATCGCCATCCACCAGCGATGCCCCATGGCCGGCGCGGTGGCGCGCCCCGAGATCGCCGCCCACAGCGCGAAGACCCCGTCGACCAGCGTATAGGCGCCCCACAGCAGGGTCAGCGAGATCAGCGTGATGGCCGGCCAGACCATTGCCAGCACGCCGAACGCGACGGCCGCGATACCGCGCAGCAGCAGCAGCCACCAGTTGTCGCCAAGTAAGGCCCTGAGGCCGGCACGAAATTCCGAAGGTGTGGCAGTCTGAGTCTCGGCCATCATGCTTCTCCACTGGTTTGCGGATAGCTCCGGAACTTCCGAGAGCTCCAATAATCACCCTAGCAGAGTCTGTTGACCTCGAAAAAGCCAAACACCTGACGAAATGACATGATCGCCGAACGGCTTAGTTGCCCGTTTAAGGCGTCGCGAACGTGGCGGAGCGGGGCTCGCGGGCGCCGATCACGGCGCAATCCTGGCGCAATGCATGCGGCATATGGCAGACCGTGGCGCGGGGATTCCTCAATGCGATTGCTACTTGTCGAAGACGAGCCCGAGATGGCGGCGGCGCTGAGCGCCGTGCTGCTGCGCTATGACATGGTCGTCGACCACGCACGCACCAAGATGATCGCCGAGGAAGCGATCCTGAGCCACGCGCACGATGCCGTGCTGCTCGATCGCAAGCTGCCCGATGGCGACGGCATCGACCTGGTGCCGCTGCTGCGCAAGCGCCACGCCGGCGTGCCGGTGATCATCATCTCCGCCCGCGGCTCGATTGCCGACAAGATCGAGGGGCTCGACACCGGGGCCGACGACTATCTGCCCAAGCCCTTCGCCGTGGAGGAGCTGCTGGCCCGGCTGCGCGCCGTGCTGCGCCGGCCGGTACAGGTGGCGCCGGAATCGGTCCAGCTGGGGTCGCTGTCGTTCGACCTCGACAGCCGCCAGGCGCGCGTCGGCGATGCGGCGATCGATCTGCCCAGGCGCGAGCTGCTGGTGCTCGAATGCCTGCTGCGCCGCGCCGGGCGCACCGTGCTGCGCGCTTCGCTCGAAGATGCGGTGTATGGCTACGGCGACGAAATCCAGTCGAACTCGCTCGACGCACACATTTCGCGGCTGCGGCGCAAGCTCGCCGATGCGGGGGCCAGCGTCGAGATCCACGGCATTCGCGGTGTCGGTTACCTGATCAGGGCCGCAGCATGAAGTTCCTGCGCTCGCAGTCGCTGCGCCGCCGCCTGACCTGGCGCCTGGTCCTGCTGCAGACCATCACCCTGTCGGTTGCGGCGACCCTGCTGACCATGGCCTTGCTGCAGCTCGACCCGTCGCAACGCCTGATCGACGCGACGCTTTCAGAGGTCGTCGCCCAATCCATGCAGCGCTCCCCGGACGGCGGCCTGTTCGTCGGTCCCAACAAGGCGCTCGATACCTACCGGGCAGAAGGCCCCGGCGTCTGGTTCCTGGTGGTCGACGACGCCGGCAACAGCTACCGCGAAGGTCCGGTGCCGCAGCAATACGAACTGCTGCTGCCCATCCTCAACAAGCTGTGGTTCGTCGATATTCGTGACCAGGGCGAACCGCACACCCTGTCCGCCGCCTTCTATACGGGCGAAACGTCGATCGGGAAGCTGCACGTGCTGGCCGGCGGCGGCGCTTTCGTCAGCCTGGTGTTTGCCGGAATCCTCCTGGGCAACATCTTCATCCTGCCGCTGCTGGTGGTGCTGATCATTGCCACGGTCATCGCCATCCCGCTGATCGTGCGCAAGGTGATGCGCGGCCTCGACAGCGCCGAAGCCCAGGCGCGCAGCATCAACTTCGATCAGCACGGGACCCGCCTGCCGCTCGATACCGTGCCCAAGGAGGTGCGTGGCCTGGTGACGGCGATGAACGAGGCGCTGAGCCGGCTCGACGAGGGCTACGAGCGTCACCGCCGCTTCCTCGCCGATGCGGCGCATGAGCTCAAGACCCCGATCGCCATCCTGCAGACGCGCGTCGAGAATCTCGATCCGGGCCCCGAGCGTGCGCGGCTGCTGGCCGACGCCGCGCGGCTCGCGGCGATGGCCGAGCAGTTGCTCGACCTGCAGCGGCTGGCGCAGTCGCGCATCGACTTCCAGCCGGTGGACCTGGTGCCGCTCGCCGAACGGGTGGTGGCCGACCATGCGCCGCTGGCCATCTCGGCAGGCTACGACATCTCGCTGCGCGCCGGCGCTCCGTCGGCCTGGGTGAAGGGCGATCGCGGCGCCATCGAGCGCCTGCTCACCAACCTGACCCAGAACGCCGTGGTGCATGGCGGCAACCAGGGCACCATCGAAATCGAGATCGACGGCCAGGGCTCTTTCGAGGTGCACGACAGCGGGCCGGGCATTGCACCGGAGCACCGGGAAAAGATCTTCGAGCCGTTTTACCGCATCCGCCCGCTCGATCGTGGCGCCGGACTCGGCCTCAACCTGGTGCGCGAAGTGGTGCGCCAGCACGGCGGCAGCATTTCGGTGCTGCCCAGCCACCTCGGCGGCGTCTGCTTCCGCGTCGAGCTGCCGGTCGCAGTCGCGCCTTAGCGCTGCCGGAAAACGCGTGCGGCAAGCATCGGCAGCATTCGCCGATGCAACGAAATGATGATCGGCCAGACGATTTCCGCGCCGCGCAATGCTCGCGCAATCCCGACACTGAAAATGGGCGACGCGTTCACTGAGGGACGCCGCGTTCACTGAGTGATCGCGGCGTCACCGAGTGACCAGACTCGTCCGGTTGCAAGGTGCACGCCGGCGCATCTTCCACTGCCCGGCAGCCACCTCCCTGGTTGCGGGGCCCGTTATTCGCGGAGTTCCCATGTTCTCGAACTATTCCTCCTATGGCCTCGTTGCCGCCCTGCTGCTCGGCGTGCTGCCGGCGACTGCGGCCGACGCGCAGGACAGCCGCTGGAGCGATCCGTACCCGCAGGCCACCGACTGGACCGGCTTCTATGCCGGTATCCACGGCGGTCTCGCCCCCACCGAGTTCCCCAACATCTTCAAGGAATCAAGCCTCCTGGGCGGCGTGCAGGCCGGCTACACCATGCAGCTCGGCCCGGCGGTGATCGGCGCCGAACTCGAAGGCACCTATGCCCGGGGTATCGTCCACGACGTCGGCGCCGGCGAGCTCGAGCAGAACTGGAGCGGCGCCGCCAAGCTCCGCGGCGGCCTGGCGCTGGGCGGCACGCTGGTCTACGGCACCGCCGGCTACTCGGTCGCCCGTCTCGATGCCGGCAACAACGTCATCTCCGACGACAAGTGGGTCGGTGGCGTGCTGTGGGGCGGCGGTCTCGAGCAGAGCTTCGGCAACGGCCTGTCGGCCCGCGTCGAATACACCCAGACCCGCTACAACGATGTCGACTCGACTTTGGTCGGCAACGTCCACCGCACCGACGACCTGACCAATCATGCGGTCAAGGCAGGCCTCAACTTCCGCTTCTGACGCGATCAGATCGGGTCCGGCGGTCCTGTCAGTCGTTTCGCCGGGCCCCAGGGCGGCCCGAGGCCACCCGGGCCGCCCATCCCCCCTTCCGAGGAGACTAAGATGGCTCTCGCCAAAATCCTGACTGCCGTCATCATGACGGCCTCCATCGCCCTGCCCGCGATCTCGCCCGCCCTGGCGCAATCGCCGTCCGGCAACCGCATCCTTGTCGCCCAGGCCGAGGATCAGCGCTGGGCTGACTGCAGCCAGTTCCTCGACCGCCGCGAACGCGAGCGCTGCGAGAAGGACCGCTGGGGCCGACCGGACAAGAAGAAGAAAGACGACGATATCGGCGCGGCGATCGGCGCCGGGATCATCGGCCTCACCATCGGCGCCATCATCGCCGGCTCCGCCGAAAAGGAGCGCAGCAGGCGCGATCGCTATGACGCCGAATACGAACGCTGGCTCGATTACTGCACCCGCAAGTACCGCAGCTTCGACCCGGAAACCGGTACATATCGGGCCAGCAACGGACGTCGCTACGTTTGCCGGTGAGCGACGTCCGGCCGGCCCGGAGTCATCCGGGCCGGCGCAAGAAGCCGACGGTCTGCCAGTTGGGCGCGTCTTGTGCGTGGGAGGATTTTATCCTACCTTGCTCGACAGAGGTGTGGAATTGTCGGAAAAACTCAGCATCACGCTCCCGGCGGAGATGGTTGCGCTGATCAAGCAGCAGGTCGAGGTCGGGCGATACGCTTCGACCAGCGAGGTGCTGCGCGTGGCGATGCGAACCTGGATGCGCGACGAGGAAGAGCACGCCGAGCGTCTGGCCGCCATCCGGGCGCGTATCGGCCGGTCCCTCGATGACCCCCGACCAGCGATATCGTCCGCCGATGTCTTTGAGCGTCTCGAAGCCCACGCGCGTCGCACTCCCGTTGCACGCTGATGCGTCGCCTGCCGGTCCGGTTCCGCGAGGAGGCCGTCTCCGACCTGCTCGAGCTTCTCGACTATCTCATCGACCAAGGAGCCGACCCCGGCGTCGCACTGGGGTTTGTCGACCGTATCCGCAAACGCTGTGAGGCAATCGGCGACCTGCCTGAGGGATACCCTGCGCGACCGGATCTAGGTCCGGAAATCCGCATTGCACCCTTTGAACGTTCGGCCGTCATCGCCTACCGGGTGATTGATACCTCCGTCGAGATCGTCAACGTCTTCTATGGCGGGCGCGACTACGAAGCCATTCTGCGCAGCTGACATACGACGCAGCCCTCATAGCGACCGCGCCAGTTGATCGGCGTTGCGGAACGCCAGCGCCATGATGGTCAGCACCGGGTTGAAGCCGCCATTGGTCGGGTGCAGCCCGCCATCCGAGACGAACAGGTTATCGTGCCCCCAGACGCGACCATGGGCGTCGGTCACCGAAGCCGACGGATCGGTCCCCATGCGGCAGGTGCCGGCCTGGTGCTGGCCGCCCGACAGCCCGGGATTGGGCGCGGCGCCCCAGGTGCGGCTCGCGCCGGAAGCGGCAAGCCATTCATGCGCCTTGCCATGCACGTGTCCGGCGGTGCGCACCGTTTCCGGGTGAACGCGGCCCGACAGCATCGCCACCGGCAAGCCCCATCTGTCGCGAACCCCCGCGGCAACCCGCACGCGGGCGGTCGGATCCGGAATCTCATGGATCGGTCCGGCGACGCGCAGCACGTGGTGGAAGTTGTCGCGCATGAAGTCCTTGGCGCCCTGCCCCCAGCGTCGCAGCCCCGGCGGCAGCACGTTCTTCCAGAAGATGATTGGCGGCTGCACGAAGTCGTCGGCCAGCATGCCGCCGCCGATGAAGCCGGGGTTGCCGTGGTTGTAGGCGGTGGTGGCAACGCTGACGCCCGGACCGCGCGAGGCATGGACCTCCTCGTCGAACTGCCCATAGGCGGTGGCGTAGACATGGCCCTGCAGGTTTCGTCCGACCAGGTCATGCCCGTTGCCCAGCCCGTTCGGCTCGCGCGCAGACGGCGAGTTGAGCAGCAGCCGCGCCGTCTCGATCGCGCCGCCGGCGAGGACGACCGCCTTGCCGTGCACCAGGTGCTCGGCCCCGCTGCTGTCGGCAAACCGCACTCCGGTGACTTTGCCCGCGCCGTCCGTCTCCACTCGCAGCACCATCGCCCCGGTGACGAGATGGCAGCGCCCGGTGGCGAGCGCCCGCGCTATCATGGTGTTCTGCGTGCCGTTCTTGGCATCGCTCGGGCACGGAAAGCCGACACAGCTGCCGCAGCCGATGCAGGCGTCGCGGCCGTGCCGCGGCTGGCTGTTGATGGCGAGCGGCGGCCGCGTCGTCGTGATGCCGAGCGCATCGGCGCCGCGCTTGAGGACGGAGCGCGCCGGGCTGTCCGGCAGCGGCGGCATCGGGTAATCGCGGGCCCGCAGCCCTTCGTGGCTATGCGCAGCGCCGTCGCCCGCGACGCCGATCTCCCATTCGGCCCGTTCGTACCACGGTGCCAGGTCATCGTAGCCGATCGGCCAATCGACCAGCGAGGAGCCTTCCGGAACGCCATAAAGGCTCGCCATCTTGAAATCGGCACGATGAAAGCGCCAGGCCTGTGCGCCGTAGACCAGCGTGCCGCTGCCGACAGCCGAGGCGAGGTTCTGGTAGCCGTTCTCGTGCGGGCGCAATACCTGTTCGATACCATCGGCGCCGACCAGCACCCGCGGGTTGCCGTCGAGTGCGGGGCCGGTATTGTGGCCATAGAGCGCGAGGCGATGGTTGCGCAGGTGATCGCGATGACCGCTATCGGCATAGTCGCGCTGCAAGCCGCGTTCGAGCAGCAGCACATGCTTGCCGGCTTCGGCGAGCACCCCGGCAGCGACGCCGCCGCCGGCGCCGGCTCCAACGATGATCACGTCATAGTCGAGCGTGCCGGAGAACGGCTGCGGCGGCTGCCCTGCGCGCCCGGCAGGGCCAGTCGGGCCTTCCGGCATGCGGTGCTCGTAGCCGACCATCCGCCACGATGCCGCGCCGTGATTACCGCCATTGCCGGGGTCGGCGAACACGCCTTCCGCGACCAGTTCGCACAGCTGACGGAACCACGCCGCGCCTTCGAACGCGGCAAGCGCGGCGTCCTTGTCGACATCGGCGAGATCGACGAAGCCCGGCGGCAGGTTGACCAGGCCGGCTGCGATGGCGGCTCCCAGCTTGGGCTGTACGGCAAGGATCCCGTCGAGGTAATCCAGCGCCCCCAGGGCAATGGCCCCGCTATCCCGGTCGGCCGGCATGATGCGGTCGACCACCGCTGCCAGCAGCGCGCGATTCATATCCCCTCCTCCGCCCGCCGCTTCAGTCGGTGAACCGCACGGCTCCGATATGGCCCAGATTGCGGTTGCGCTGCGCATAGTCGATCCCGTAACCGACGACGAACTTGTCGGGGATCTCGAAGCCGATCCAGCGGGCCTTCACGTTGGTTTCGCGCCGCGACGGCTTGTCGAGCAGCGCACAGACTTCGATGCGCTTGGGGTGGCGCGTCGCGAGGATCTCGAGCACGTGCTTGAGCGTGTAGCCGGTATCGACGATATCCTCGACCACCAGCACGTCGCGCCCCTCGATCTCGCCGCGCAGATCCTTGAGGATCCGCACTTCGCGGCTCGACTCGGTGGAGTTGCCGTAGCTCGACACCTCGAGGAAATCGACTTCCACCGGCAGGTCGAGTTCGCGCACCAGGTCGGCGATGAAGATGAACGAGCCGCGCAGCAGCCCGACCACCACCAGCTTCTCGGTCCCGGTGTAAAACTCCGAGATCTCCTTGGCGAGCGCCTCCACCCGCGCCGCGATCGCCTTGGCCGAGATCATCTCGTCGATCACGTAGCTTTTCGTCGTCATGCCTACTTCAGTGCCCCCTGGGTGAGTCCGCGCACAAAATACTTGCCGCCGATCAGATACACCAGCAGCGGCGGCACGATCGCCATCATCACGGTGGCGGCCGAACCGCCGGCCCGCACCCCCATGATCGCCACGGTGATCGGCTGCTGCGTTCCCGAAGTGAACACCATGCCATAGAGGTATTCGTTCCAGATCTGGGTGAACTGCCAGATCACCGTCACCGCGATGATCGGCCCCGAGAGCGGCAGCATGACGCGCAGGAAAATCCGCCAGAAGCCGGCCCCGTCGACCTGCGCCGCCTTGACGATCTCGGTCGGCACGCCCGCGTAGAAGTTGCGGAAGAACAGCGTGGCGAACGAAATGCCCATCACCGTGTGGATGAGCAGCAGCCCGAGCACATTGTTCTGCAGGCCCAGTTGCCCGATGATCCAGGCCCAAGGCAAAAGCGCGATCTGGCTGGGCAGGAAGATGCCGAGAAAGATCATCACGAAGATGAACTCCGAGCCGGGGAACTTCCACTTGCTCAGCACATAGCCGTTCAGCGCCCCGATAATGGTGGTGGCGATGGTGGCGGGCACGGCAATGATCAGCGAATTGAGGAAGTTCGGCCCCAGCCCCCGGCACATGCCGCTGACGCAGGCGTCGTTCCACGCACGCAGGTAATTGTCGAGCGAGAAGCTTTCCGGAATGGCGATGATGCCGTTGCGGAAGACCTCCTCGCCGTCGCGGAACGAGTTGAAGAACACCAGGAGCGCCGGCACCGCATAGACCAGGGCAAACAGCGCCAGCACGGCGTAGATCAGGACGCGCGACAGCGCCCGACCGCGACGGGCATTGGTCCCGTCGCGGTCGGCATAGTCGAGCGTCAGCGTGGTCACGGCAGGGTCTCGTCGAGCCAGGCGACCTGCCGCCGCTCCTGCCAGGTGCCGCCGCCTTCATGGTTGTTGAAGCTGTAGCTCTCGATCGTCTTCGGACCGGCCCAGGCATTATAGGCGGCATAGACGGTGGAGGGCGGACAGACGTCATCCATCAGCGCCACCGAAAACAGCGCCGCTGCCTTGGAACGCGCCGAGAAATGCACGCCGTCGAAATAGTTGATGGTGTTATAGGCGGTCGCTGCCTTCTCGCGATGGGTGGCGAGGAAGCGGACGATTTCACCATAGGGGTCGCGGCTGGTGAGGCCGACGGCACGCGTGAAATCGCACAGGAACGGCACGTCCGGCATCGCCGCCTTCACCTTGGGCTCGAGCCCGGCAACGGCGATGGAAATGCCGCCGCCCTGGCTGCCGCCGACCACCGCGAGCTTGGCGGGATCCGTCTCGGCGCGGCCGAGCGCCGCTTCCACCGCACGCACGCCGTCGGTGTAGACACGGCGATAGTAATAGTCCCTGGGGTCGTTGATGCCGCGCGTCATGAACCCCGGATGTGCCGGGAACGAGCCGGCCGGATCGGGCGTATCGCCGCGCGACCACGAACTGCCCTGCCCGCGCGTATCCATCACCAGCACGGCGCGACCGGTGGCCGGCCACAGCAGGTGCTCCTGCGGCAGGCCGCGGCCACCGCCATAGCCGATGAACTTCACCACCGTGCCGCGCGGCGCACGGCCTGCCGGCTTGATGTACCAGCCGCGCACCCGGTCGCCGCCGGAACCCGAGAATGTGACGTCTGCGACGTCGAACAGCCTCAATCCGGTGTCGACGGGCTCGAACACCGCCTCCAGCGGCTTCGAGCGCGACTGCTCCAGCGTCTCAGCCCAGAAGCTGTCGAAATCGGCGGGGGCGACGGCACTCGAACGGTAGCTGTCGAGCTTGTCCTGCGGCAGGTCGAAAAAGGGCATGATCTCTATCTGGTCCGGTTGGCGCGCAATGTTTGACTGGAATGGTAGCCCGTGGAAAGCACTACGAAGGGCGAGGCCGCGAACTGCCGCGCACCACCAGCCGCGGCGTCACCACGAAATGGTCGCCCTGCTGCCGCCCGTCGATCCGCTCGATCAGCAGCCGTGCCGCCTGCAATCCCAGCACCTGGCCGGATTGGTCGACGCTGGTGAGGCTGTTCTGCGCCAGGTCGCAATAGATGGTGTTGTCATAGCCGACGATGGCGAGGTCACCGGGCACCGATAGCCCGAGGTCCCTGGCGACGCTCAGCGCATGCAGCGCCACCATGTCGGTCCAGCAGAACAGCGCCTCCGGCCGGTGCCGCGATTCGAGCAGGTGCCGCACCACCGTCTGCACTTCGCGCGCCGTCTGGTCGGCCGGCACGATATTGATGTGCTGCGCGAGCCCGCGCTCCTTCATCGCCTCGCGATAACCGCGCTCGCGCTGCACCGTGACCACCACGTTCTTGGTCGGCACGGCCAGCGTCACCATGGTGATGCGCCGGTAGCCGTTGGCGGCGAGATGGCGCACCACCTGCGCGGCCCCCGCTACGTCGTCGTTATTGGCGGTATCGAGGGTCGCCAGTTCCGGCACGTGGTAGCCGACCACCGCCGTCGGGATGCGCGTCGACACCGCTTCCGCCGTTTCCGGCGGCATGCGCGGTCCGATCATGATCAGGCCATCCATCTGCCGATCGATCATCGAGTCGATCAGCGACATCTCGATGGTCTCAGCTGACCGGCTGACCCCGATCATCGTCTGGTACTGGGTACGGTCGAGCGCTTCGTTCACTCCGGCGAGGATGTCGGCGAAGAACGGGTTACGCATGTCCGGCAACAGGATGCCGAGCGTGTAGGTGCGGCCGCGCATGGCGCGCGCCCCGGCATGCGGCCGGTAGTTCAGCTTCTCCATCGAGGCCTGCACCCGGGCGCGCAGCGCATCGCTGACGCCATAGGCGTCCCGCAATACCTTCGAAACCGCGGCCACCGAAACGCCGGCGTCGGCTGCGACGGTCTTGATGGTGACCCGGCTGGCTTTGGGTGTTGGCGCCACTGTTCCCCCCGAACCTCTCCCTTCTAGCAACCGGCTTTCCACAACACAACGTGAGCGATTTTGGCGGTTCTTGAGGGCATTTGGCGGCCTATGCGTTGATTTGGCGGTTCTTGCGCGAATCCTGCTTGAACAGATCGTGTAGAACGGTATACGTAGAACGTCACACGTTGATCGGTAGCCGAAGGCGCCGGACGGACCGCAACAGGTCCCTGGGAGGATGCAAAAGTGAACGAGACGATGCTCATCCGGGCAGGTGAAGCCGTATCCAGCCAAGGCGCCTGGGTCGCCGACATGATCCATCCGAGCGTCGACCAGGGCCTCGGCACGCAGTCGTCGTTCCTGCGCAAGAGCTTCACGCTTACGTCCCGCGGCGGCGCCGCAACGCTCAGGATCAGCGCGCTCGGCCTCTACCGGGCCTTTATCAACGGCAAGCGGGTCGGCAGCGACCTGCTGACGCCCGGCTGGACCAGCTACTGGGACCGCCTGAGCTTCCAGACCTACGATGTCGGAGCGCTGCTGCAGCAGGGCGACAATACCATCGACATCTGGCTGGGCGATGGCTGGTACCGCTCGCGCATGATGTGGCCGCGCAACGAGCTGCTCAACACCTGGGGCGACAAGGTCGGCGCCATCGCCGAACTGCGCGGCGCCGACGGCGAACTCATCGTCGGCACCGACGCCACCTGGCAGAGCGGCCTCGCCCCGGTGATGAAATCCGGCATCTACTATGGCGAGAATTATGACGCCCGCGCCGAGAATGCACCGGTCAGCGGTGGCGCCACCGTGCTTGATGGCTTCGACAAGTCGACGTTGCTGCCGGCCGAAACGGCCGGCGTCCATGAGCTCCCTGCCCTGCCGGTGGTCAACTCCTTCACCGATGCCGAGGGCCGCACGGTCTATGATTTCGGCCAGAACGCCGGCGGCTATGTCGCCTTCACCGTCGAAGGCGAAGCCGGCGCCAGGGTCGTCATCGAGCATGCCGAACTCACCAACCACCTGGGGCAGTTCGACCGCGAGAGCATGCGCTCCGCCGAAGCCCGCATCGAGTATGTGCTGAAGGGGGGCGCGCCCGAGAGCTATCGCCCCACCTTCAGCTTCTTCGGTTTCCGCTTCGCCCGCGTCGCCATCGACGGCAAGGCGACGATCACCGACATCAAGATGATCCCGATCAGCTCGGCCATCACCCGCACCGCGAACTTCAGTTCCGCCAACCCGCTGGTCAACCGGCTGGTCGAGAACACCGTCTGGTCGCAGCGCTCCAACTTCATCGAGGTGCCGACCGACTGCCCGCAGCGCGACGAGCGTCTGGGCTGGACCGGCGATGCGCAGGTCTTCGCGCCCACCGCGTGCTACCTGCATGAGAGCCACGGCATGCTGGTCAAATATGTGCGCGATCTGATCGCCGACCAACGGCCCGACGGCGCCATCCCGCATGTGGTGCCCGATCCGACCCGCAACCATGAAGACGTGGTGCCGGGCTTTTACGGCTCGACCGGCTGGGGCGACGCGATCGCCGTCATCCCCTGGACGCTCTACAGCCATTACGGCGACCGGGCGATCCTCGAGGAAGCGCTCCCCGCCATGGTCAAATGGAACGACTTCGTCTGGTCGATCAGCAACGGCCCGATCGTCCGTCCGCCGGCCGGCTGGGGCGAGCGCGGTTTCACCTTCGGCGACTGGCTGCAGCCGCAGGGCGATTTCGCCAAGCCCTACCCGACCATCGGCGACGACGCCGCGGCGACGATCTACCTCTATATCTCCTCGCTGCTTGCCGCCAAGGCGGCCGAGGTGGTCGGCGACCAGGCCCAGGCCAAGCGCCTCAACGACCGCGCCGCCGAGGTGAAGAAGGCGTTCCAGCGCGAGTTCATGACCGCGGCCGGCCGCATCGGCTACAACGACCAGACCTCCTATGCGCTGGGCTTTTTGTGGGACCTGATCCCGCCGGAGCACTACGAGGCGGCCAAGGGCTACTTCAAGGAGACGGTGGCGCGCGCCCATGGTCGCATCGGCACCGGCTTCATCGGCACTCCGGCGCTGCTGCCGGCGCTGGTCAAGATCGGCGAGGCCGACCTCGCCGGCGCGGTGTTCCTGCAGGAGGGACTGCCCGGCTGGCTGTTCCAGGTGAAGATGGGCGCCACCACCATCTGGGAGCGCTGGAATGCTCTCAACGAAGACGGCGTGGCGTTCGACCCGCAGATGAACAGCTACAACCACTACGCCTATGGCGCGGTGTGCCAGTGGTTGCTCGAAGGTGTCGCAGGCTTCCGCCCCGATCCTGCCCTGCCCGCCTTCAAGCACATCTTCTTTGAGCCCACCATCATCCCGGCACTATCGCCGGTCGCCGCCAACCATGACTCGGCCGCCGGCCGGATCGAAGCGGCCTGGAAGGTCGACGGCAGCAAGGTGACCTACAGCATCACGGTGCCCGAGGGGGCCAGCGGCACGCTGGTCCTTGCCGCCGACTACACCGATGCCAGCGTCGACGGCATCGCCGTCAGCGAGCGCGGCACCGACGGAAAAGCGCGCAGCCTGCTCGCGCCCGGAAAGCACAAGGTGACGTTCCGGATCAGCAAGCCCTGACGGCGGAGGAGCCGGAGGGACGGACGGACTGAGGAAAACTGCAACCGGCCGCCGGAGGACCCGTGGCGGCCACAAGGGAGGAACTATCAATGCTGATGCGCAATCTGACGCGTGCGGCGCTGGCGACCACCGGCATCGTCGTGATCCTTGCGGGCGCCGCGAGCGCGCAGGACAAGGTCAAGTTGACCTTCCTGTTCGACAATGCGCCCTCTACCGTCGCGATGGCCGAGGCCCTGGCGACGGCGTTCGAGGCCAAGAACCCCAATATCGAGATCGAGACCGAGAGCCGCCCCGGCGGCGCCGATGGCGACAACCTGATCAAGACCCGCCTCGCGACCAGCGAAATGAGCGACGTGTTCCTCTACAACTCGGGCTCGCTGTTCCAGGCCATCAACCCGACGCAGAACCTCGTCGATCTCAGCGCCGAGCCGTTCCAGGCCAACGTCATCGACAGCTTCAAGACCGTCGTGACCGGCACCGACGGCAAGGTCTATGGCGCGCCGATCGGCACTGCCATGGGTGGCGGCATCTTTTACAACATCCCGATCTACAAGGAACTCGGGCTGACCCCGCCGAAATCCTGGGCCGAGTTCATGGCCAATAACGAGAAGATCAAGGCAGCCGGCAAGACCGCGGTCATCCAGACCTTCGGCGCCACCTGGACCAGCCAGCTGTTCGTGCTCGGCGACTTCTACAATGTGCTCGCCGCCGACCCGAACTTCGCCACCGACTATACGGCGGGCAAGGCCAAGTATGCCTCGACGCCCGCCGCCCTCAAGGGCTTCGAGCGCCAGGAAGAGGTGTTCAAGGCCGGCCTGCTCAACGAAGACTTTGCCGCCGCCACCTTCGAGGACGGCGTGACCAAGGTCGCGACCGGTGAAGGCGCGCACTACCCGATGCTGTCCTTCGCCGTCGCCAACATCAAGGAACTGGCGCCCGAGAACATCAACGATGTCGGCTTCTTCGCCATCCCGGGCGACGACGCCGCCAAGAACGGCCTCACCACCTGGATGCCGGCCGGGCTCTACATCCCCAAGACCACCAAGCACGAAGCCGAGGCCAAGCAGTTCATCGCCTTCGTCGCCAGCGTCGAAGGTTGCGATATCCAGACCCAGTCCGCCGGCGCCACCGGCCCCTATCTGGTGAAGGGCTGCACGCTCCCCGCCGACGTGCCGCCGGCCGTCGCCGACCTGTTGCCCTATTTCCAGGAGGGCGGCCACTCCGCCCCGGCGCTCGAGTTCCTGTCGCCGATCAAGGGCCCGGCGCTCGAGCAGGTCACCGTGGAAGTCGGTTCGGGCATCCGCGACGCCGCCAGCGGCGCCGCGCTTTATGACGAAGACGTCAAGAAGCAGGCCCAGCAGCTCGGCCTGCCCGGCTGGTAATCGCGCCGTCTGCGTGTGAAAATCGGCGTCCGGCCTCATCGGCCGGACGCCAATCTGTCGGAGGGAGGACGGGTATGGCAGTCGCGGTCGCTGAGGGTTCGGTACCCATCGCCAATGCGCGGCGCAGGTCGCGCACCGCGGGCCTCTATCCGAGCTGGTTCTACCTTCCGGCGGCCATCATCTTCGCCGTGCTGTTCATGCTGCCCACCTTCGCGTCGCTGTTCTTCAGCCTGACCCGCTGGACGCTGCAGAAGGCCGACTTCATCGGGCTCGAGAACTTCGCCCAGTTCTTTCGCGAGCCGTTCCTGTTCCAGGGCCTGATCAACACGCTGATCTACGGCGTCGTCACCTCGGGTCTCAAGGTGGTGCTGGGCATGCTGCTGGCGCTGCTCCTCACCTCCGACATCTTCGGCCGCGGCTATCTGCGCGCCGTGGTGTTCTTCCCCGTGCTGGTTTCGACCGTCGGTGTCGGCATCACCTTCACCGCCATGATGCACCCCACCCAGGGGCTGATCAACGAGACGCTGGCCTCGATCGGCATCAAGGGGCCCGGCTGGCTCACCGATCCGCGCTTCGCCCTCTATTCGGTGGCGCTGGTCGATGTGTGGAAGGGCGTCGGGCTCGCCACCGTCATCTACATCGCCGGCATCGTCTCGATCCCGCTCGAATATTACGAGGCCGCCAAGATCGACGGCGCCACCGCCTGGCAGCGCTTCTGGACCGTCACCCTGCCGCTGGTGCAACCGGCCACCGCCACGGTGGTGATCCTCAGCTTCATCGGCGGCTTGCGCTCGTTCGACCTGATCTGGGCGATGACCAAAGGCGGCCCCGGCTTCACCTCCGACGTCATCGCCTCGGTGATCTACAAGCAGTACCAGGCCGGCTTCTACGGCCTCTCCACCGCCGGCAACGTCGTGCTGTTCGTCATGGTGGCGCTGATCATCGTGCCGCTCTCGCTGTTCCTCAATCGCCAGGAGGTGGACCGGTGAGGCACGCCCAGCGCTACATCTTTGGCGGCATCGCCATCGCGGCCTCGGTGGTCGTCTTCCTCGTGCCGTTCGCCTTCATCATCCTGACTGCCGTCAAGGACCGGCGGCAGGCGGCAACCCGCTCGTTCGACTGGCCGACCAGCTGGCACTTCTGGGACAATCTGGTCGAGGTGGTGCGCACGCAGGATTTCATGCTGGTCACCGCCTTCGTCAACTCGATCATCCTGACCGTCGCCAGCGTCACCCTGCTGGTGGTGCTGGGCGCCATGGTGGGCTTCGTGCTGCAGCGCCGGCCATCGCGCTGGACGCCGATCGTCAACTTCCTGGTGCTGGCCGGGCTGATAATCCCGCCGGCCGTGGTGCCCACCATCTGGGTGCTGCAGTCGGTCGGCCTGTTCAAGACCCTGCACGGCATGATCCTGATCGAAGTCGCGTACGGGCTGAGCTTCACCATCCTGCTGTTCCGCGCCTTCGTCGCCACCATCCCGAGGGAACTCGACGAGGCGGCAATCATCGACGGCGCCGGGCCGTTGCGGCTGTTCTTCCAGGTAGTGCTGCCGCTGCTGAAGCCGGTGGTGGTGACGGTGATCGTGGTCCAGTCGGTGGCGATCTTCAACGATTTCACCAACCCGCTCTACTACCTGCCGGGCAAGCAGAACGTCACTGTGCAGCTGACCCTGTTCAACTTCCAGGGCCAGTTCAACACCTCGCTGCACCTGCTCTTCATGAACATCCTCCTGATCACCATCCCGCCGCTGATCGTCTACCTGTTCTTCAACCGCCAGATCGTGGCGGGGATGACGGCTGGCGCGGTGAAGGGCTAGCGGTGCAGCGCTGAAGCAGACGGCCCCCTCCCATCCTCCCCCATGAAGGGGGAGGTGCCCCGCCGGTGCGTTTGGCACCATCGAAGACAGAGCCTCGACTCTTCACCTCCCCCTTCATGGGGGAGGCCGGGAGGGGCCGTCTCTCTCAGTCAGCCCCCCTGTGCATCGCCGCCACGCCGCGGGCGAAAATCATCCACCTCATCCTATTCGCCGATACCCGCCGCTCGCGATTGATGTATTGGTACCATACTAGTCATTTGCATCCTCGCCATGTCCTCACCGCTCAGCCCACACGCCCGCAACGTCGCCCTCGTGGTCGCCGCCACGCTATTCATGCAGTTTCTGGATGGGGTGATCATCGTCACCGCCCTGCCCCGCATGGCGCTCGATTTCAACGTCGGCACGCTCGAGATGAGCCTCGGCGTCACCATCTACATGCTGGCGGTCGCGGTCTGCATTCCCGCCGCGGCCTGGCTTTCCGACCGGTTCGGGGCGCGGCGCGTCTTCGTCGTGGCCATCGCGCTGTTCACGCTCACCTCCATCGCCTGCGGCATGGCGCAGGATCTCGGCCAGTTCGCCATCGCGCGAGCCCTGCAGGGCGCCAGCAGTTCGGTGCTGTTCCCGGTGGGACGCATCATCGTGCTGCGCACAGCGCAGAAATCCGAGATCGTCGCCGCCATCGGCCTCACCATCTGGCCGGCATTGTTCGCGCCGGTGCTCGGTCCGGCGCTGGGCGGCTTCATCACCGAATACATCTCCTGGCACTGGAACTTCTGGATCAACATCCCGCTCGGCATCATCGGCATGGTGCTGGTGCTGGCCATCGTGCCCAAGGATACCGAGTTCGCGGACCGGCCGTTCGACGGCATCGGGTTCGTGCTGACAGGCATCACCCTGGGCTGCCTGCTCTACGGCTTTGACGCGCTGGTCCAGGGGGGCTTGCCGGTCTGGCTCTCGGCGCTGCTGATCGCTGTCGGCCTCGCCACCGGCACCGCGGCAGTGCTCTGGCTGCTGCGGGCCGAGCACCCGCTGATCGATCTGCGGACGCTTGGCATCCGCACCTTCGCCGCCACCGACGCCAAGGCCGGCGCCATCCTGAGGACCGCGATCAACGCCACGCCGTTCCTGCTGCCGCTGATGTTCCAGGTCGCCTATGGCATGGATGCCCTGAGCGCCGGCGGCCTGGTCGTGATCTATTTCTTCGGCAACCTCGCCATCAAGGCGGTGACGACGCCGACACTGCGCCGCTTCGGCTTTCGCAGTATCCTTACGGTCAACGGCGTCCTCGCCGGCGTCTCCGTCGCTGCCTGTGGTCTGCTCGGGCCACAGACGCCCTACCTCTTCACCGCGGCCGTGCTGTTCATCGCCGGCGCCACTCGTTCGATGCACCGCCCTGGCGACGCTGGCCTTCGCCGACGTGGACGCCAAACAGCGCAGCTCCGCCACCACGATTTCCAGCATGTCGCAGCAGCTCTCGATGGTGTTCGGGGTGGCCATCGCCGCCGGCTGCCTCAATCTCAGCCAGATGTGGCGGGGCGCACCGACGCTCGGGGTAATCGACTTCCAGGTCGCCTACCTCGTCATGGGGCTGATCATCATCGTCTGCGCCCTGCAGCTGCTCACGCTCGAGCGCAATGCCGGCGCCGAGGTATCCGGCCATCGCCGCCCCCAGGCGGCCTGAGCCCCGAGCACACGGACGACTGTATTCCGATTGACTACATCTATCGCCCTGTTAGCAATTGCTGGAGGGGATACGGGCATCACGTTCCCTCGTCATTGGGGGACGAGATGAATTCTGTATTTCGCGGCGTCGCGGCCGCGGCGTGTCTTGTAATGCTCGCCGGCTGCAGCGGCGACGCCTGGATTACCGGCGGCGAACTGATCCGCCCGGGGGAGCCGACCGGTACGATCACCGTCGTCAACGGCACCAGCCGGGTCGTCGACGTGATCCTGATCTCGGAGTGCGGCGCCTCCACCTACGGCCTCGATCGCCTGCCCGACAGCGTCGCCCTCTCCTCCGGCCAGAGCTACAGCTTCGCCGTTTCCGCCGGATGCTGGGATGTCGATGCGGGCTCGGTCGGCTATGGCGAGGCGCGGCAGCGCCTGAATGTCGCCGCGAACGGCATCACCGAGTACACCGTCACCGACTGAGGCGACTGACCTCGTCGCCCGCGAGGCTGCCGCGCCACCGCGGCGGCCCGCGGCACTGCCACGACCAATCACTTCATCGGCACTTGCCGATGGAGGACGCTCGGTGCATGGTGCAGCCGACTTCAACGCAAGCGCAGCAAACCTCCTACATGTCCCAGCTTTTCTCGCCGTTCACACTGCGTGGCCTGACCATGCGCAATCGCACGGTCATCGCGCCGATGTGCCAGTACTCGGCTCAGCACGGCCTCGCCAACGACTGGCACTTCGTGCATCTGGGCCGCTTCGCCCTCGGTGGGTTCGGCCTCGTCATTCTCGAGGCGACCGGCGTCACGCCGGAAGGCCGCATCTCCTATGGCGACCTCGGTCTGTGGAACGATGAGCAGATCGCCCCCCTCGCCCATATCGTGAAATTCCTCAAGGCCGAGGGCGCAGCCACCGGCATCCAGCTCGGCCATGCCGGCCGCAAGGCGGCGACGCCGATCTGGTGGCGCGGTGGCTTCAACGAGACCGAAGCCGACAAGCTTGAATACGGCTACGAGACCTGGGTACCGGAAGCCCCGAGCGCCGAGCGCCACGCCGACAATCCGAGCTACCAGATGCCGGTGGCGCTCGACCAGGCAGGGATCCAGCGCGTCGTACAGGGCTTTGCCGATGCCGCCCGCCGTGCCGACCAGGCCGGCTTCGACACCGTCGAGATCCACGGCGCGCATGGCTACCTGATCAGCCAGTTCCTCTCGCCGCTCGCCAACCACCGCACCGACGCGTATGGCGGCAACCGCGAGAACCGCATGCGCTTCGCGCTCGAGGTTACCGAGGCTGTGCGGGAAGCCTGGCCCAGGGACAAGCCGCTGATCGTTCGCCTGTCGGTGACCGACGGCAGCCCGGGCGGCTGGGGCGTGGAAGATTCGATCGCCCTGTCGCGTGAGATGCAGGCATTGGGTGTCGACATGATCCACTGCTCGTCGGGCGGCTTCGACGGCTACGGGCTGAAGGCGGCGCCGCTCTACCAGGTCGAACTGTCCAAGGCCATTCGGGCGGCCGGCGTGCCGACCATTGCGGTCGGCCTGATCGACGATCCGCATGATGCCGAGCGCATCCTCGAACAGGGCGAGGCCGATCTGGTCGCCTTCGCCCGCACCGCGCTCGAAGATCCCAACTGGGCCGTGCACGCCCGCCATGTCCTCGAAGGTGGCGGCGACGCCTACCAGTTGTGGCCCAAGCAGGCCCGCAACCGCATTCGTGATCGCGATCGCGCCCTGGGTGCTCGTCAGTCATAATATGACTCTTGCCAAACGCTCCCGGCCCGACCTAAGGTCCCGGCGCCGGGGGCGTCCGGTGGAGCATCCAGAGTGCACGAGTCTCAAGCCCTCTCCGGGCTGGTCGGCCTGATCTACGACGCGGCCATCGATCCGACCCTTTGGCCAGAGGCGCTGCGCGAGACGGCGCGATTTGTCGGCGGCTTCTCTGCCGCCATCTACAGCAAGGACCCGACCAGCCGCAGCGGCGGCGTGCTGTACGACGATGGCGGCCTGTCGCCGGCCTATCGCAAGCTCTATTTCGAGCGCTACGTGCAGCTCGATCCGGCAACAACACGGCACTTCTTCACCGAGATCGGCGAGCTCGTCGCCACGGTCGATATCATGCCCCACGCCGAGTTCGAGCAGTCGCGCTTCTTTCGCGAATGGGTGCGGCCGCAGCAGCTGGTGGATTTCGTCAGCACCGTGCTCGATCGTTCAGGCACATCCGCGTCGATGTTCGGGGTGTTTCGGCACGCGCGCGACGGCATCGTCGATGACGGGGTGCGGCACCGCATGCACCTGCTGGTGCCGCATGTCCGCCGTGCCGCGCTGATCGGCCGGGCGCTGGAGCAGCATTCGGCGCGGGCCGAGCTGCTGGCGCATTCGCTCGATACCATTCGCGCCGGCATGTTCCTCGTCGGCGCCGGCGCAACGCTGGTGCACGCCAATGCCGCCGGACATGACCTGCTCGCCCCCGGCGGGCCGCTGCGCGTCGCCTCCGGCCGGCTGGTCGCCGCCGATCCCGCACTGGACCAGTGCCTGCGCGAAGCGGCGGCGCTCGGCGATGGCGGCGAAGCGCAACTGGGCGAACGTGGCATCGCGTTGCCGCTTGCCGGCCACCGCGGCGAGGCGCTGGTCGCCCATGTGCTGCCATTGAGTTCGAGTTTTCGCCGCCAGGTCGGGGGCGATCACGCCGCCCGTATCGCGCTGTTCGTGCAACGCGCCGAACTGCACATCGAAACCGCACCCGAGGCGCTGATCCGTGCCTACCAGCTGACCCCGGCGGAACTGCGGGTGCTGCTCGCCATCGTCGAGATCGGCGGCGCGCCGGAAGTGGCCGAGGCGCTGGGGATCGGCGAGACGACGGTGAAATTCCACCTGCGCCGGCTCTACGACAAGACCGGCAGCCGCCGCCACGCCGACCTGGTGAAGCTCGTGGCCGGTTTCGCCAGCCCGGCCAGCGTCTGACGCCCCATCCGATCGGAGGGCGAATGCGCTGCACCGATCGGCAATATCGTCGTCACGGGGGGCTCCCCAGAGGAGCCAAGTAATGACGAGATCCATGATCCTGCTGTCGGTCGCATGCCTTTGCCTCGTGCCGAGCTTCGCGAACGCCGCAACGCGGGTCACCGAGCAACAGGTCCGCAATGTCTGCGGCAAGAACATGCAGTCTTCCGGTGGCGCGATCGGCTGCACCAAGAAGTGCGGCAACACCGTCTGCGACTACGGTTGCTACAAGAATGAGTGCAACGTCACCGTGTTCAAGGTCAGAGCCCCCACCGGGACGCGCGCCCCGCTGGAGAATGGCTCGCTGATGACGAGCGGCGACGGGCCAGCCATGCCGAAATACAACTAGCGGGGCCGCCTGCCCTGCCATGTCGTGGCGGCCGGTGGGCACCTCCACTCATCGGCCGTTCATTTTCCCACGTTAATGATCCGATTTCCGTCGCAATCCCCGTGCCTGTTTGCACGGCGATTGCGACCTACCCTGTTTCGGATCACCACGGGAGATTGACGCCGAATGACCAGCAAAGCCGCCCTCTTCGCCTTGCTTGCCATGTGGGGCGTCGGCTCCACGGCCTGCCTGCCGGCCTTCGCCGAAGACGCCGCCCCCACCGAATCCGCCGCCAACGCCAAGACCGGCAAGCTGGGCCTGGTCGACCGGGTCTGGACCAAGGCCGATGGCGACCTGCCCGGGGTGATGAAGATCTTTCTCTCAGATGGCACGCTGGTGCAGGATTCCTGCTGGGAAACCCACCGCCTGTCGGCCTGGGAACTGACCTCGGACACCGCACTCAAGTGGAACGAGGACGGCATGGACATCAATGCCGACATCGTCTCGCTCACCGACGCCGAACTGGTGCTGAGCCTCAAGCTCGGCAACGATGCCGTCGAAGAGAAGTACGTGACGGCCACCGTGCCCTATGTCTGCCCGGATATGCCGAAAAACTGACACCCCGCACCGGGCTGAGGCCCCCGGGGAACGGAACAAAGCAAAAGGCGCGGAAGTCTCCTTCCGCGCCTTTTGCCTGCATGGGAGCCGGGGGACGTTACTCCGCCGGCGCTCCGACCACTGGGGTTGACGTCGTGCGGATCGTCACCTGCGTCAGCACGAAGGCGGCAATCGCGCAGATGGCGAAGGCCGTGACCATCGGCATGGCGGTGCCGTTCTGGAAGGCCCCGACAATGCCCATGATGCCCGCGGCCAGCACCATCTGGATGGTCCCCATCAGCGCCGAAGCCGTGCCGGCGAACTCGCCGTGCTCTTCCATCGCCAGCACCGCGGTGGTCGGCAGCACCAGGCCCAAGAAACCGAAGGCAACGAACATCAGCCCGCTGAGCACCCACATGCTGTCGATGCCGGCATAAAAGATCGCCGCCAGCAGCAGCATCGAAGCGGCAAAACCCGAGACCGCCCAGCGCACCACGCGCTGCAACCCGAAGCGCTTCACCATGAAGCCGGTCGACTGCGACACCGCAAAGAACGAGATCGCGTTCACCGAGAAGGCGAGGCTGTACTGCGTGGGGTTGAGCCCATAGTGGTCGATATAGACGAAGCTCGAATTGCCCAGAAACGCCATGAAGCTCGACATGCCGAACGCGCCGATCAGCGACAGCCCGACGAAGTTCATGTCGAGCAGCAGCGTGCCGTAACCACGGATGGCGCCGCCGATGCTGCTTTCGGTTCTCAGGTGCCGGGGCCGCGTCTCCTTGAGCCCGACCACCGCGAGAATCAGCCCGAGCACACCCACCGCGGTCATCACCCAGAACAGCAGCCGCCAGTCGCCGAAAGCGATGACAATGCTGCCCGAGAGCGGCGCGAGGATCGGCGAGATCGAGAACACCAGCATCAAGAGGCTGAACAGCTGGGCCGCCTCGGCGCCGGTATAGTTGTCGCGCACGATGGCGCGCGGCAGCGACATCGAGGCGCAAGCCCCGACGCCCTGCACGAAACGCGCCACGATCAGCCACTCGATCGAGGGCGCCAGGGCACAGGCGATCGAGCCGACGATGAACAGCGCGATGCCGAAATACAGGGGCGGCTTGCGCCCGATCATGTCGCTGATCGGGCCGTAGAACAGCTGGCAGACGGCGATGGCCGCCATGAAGGCCATCAGGCTCATCTGCACCTGCGCATCGCTGGTGCCCAGTTGCCCGCCGATTTCCGGCAAAGCCGGCAGATACATGTCGATGGCGACGGGGCCGATCACCGACAGCAGGCCAAGCACGATGGCCGTCTTCAAGATTGTCATGTTCATAGCAGTGATTCCCAAACTGCTCGTATTTAACTGATAGGTAGATAACCTGATGGTTGATTACAGTTCCATCAGCCGTCGGTCAAGCTGCGCGCGCGTATCACCCCCGCGCGTCGTTTCATCTCGACCGGTCTACCCGGCTTAGCTGCCGCTAATGTGACGGTGTCGTCCACAAAATTGGACACACGTGTCAAAGTTACTTTTGGACACTCTTGTCCAATTCGTCAAGCGCCATTATCATCCTTGCCATGGAGATCAGCCACGACCTGGTTCGCAGCCCTGCCATGCAGCGGGGCAACTACAACAAGCGATGCGCCATCATCAGCGCCGCGACGGCCGTGTTCGTGCGCGATGGTTTCATCGGCGCCAGCATCGATGCCATCGCCGAGGAGGCGGGCGTCTCCCGCCAGACCATCTACAACCAGATCGGCGACAAGGAGAAACTGTTCGCCGAAGTGGTGCGCGGCATCAACGAGCAGGGCAGCGCCCGGCTGATAGCGGTCCTCGCAACCTTCCCCGACCAGCCCTCGGATATCGGGCGCGAGCTGGTGGCGTTTGCCGTCCGGCTGACGCGCGACTGCCTGTGCGACGACAACTCGCGCGCGCTGCGCAAGCTGATCGAGAACGAAGGCAGCCGCTATCCCGAGCTGTTCGAGACCTGGAAGGACTATGGCCCCGGCAAGAACTGGCCGGCCATCTCGTCCCGCTTCGCCCGCCTCGCCCGCGCCGGCGACATCGATCTCGATGATCCCGACCTGGCGGCCCGGCAGTTCATGGCCCTGATCCGGGCCGATCTGCCGAACGAACCCGGCCAGCCGGTGAGCGATGCCGAACTCGAGCAGGCCGCCCGCAACGGCGTGCGGACATTCCTGCGCGCCTACGGCAAGCGCGACACGGCGTCAGCGCTCTAGATCGCTTCACGATCGGGCTGGGTCGGCTGGCCCGGTCCCTGGACCCACGCACCGGCTGTCATCCCTGCGAAAGCAGGGACCCATTTCACCGCCCGCGTCGAAGGAGAGTTGGGTCCCTGCTTTCGCAGGGATGACACCGAGTATGGTCAGGTCATTGGTGAAACGATCTGGTGTTGAGACTCTGACGCTTGGTTCCGGCGCAGAAAGCGATCGGGGGATGGCTGTTTTCGAACCGTCGAAGCTCAAAGGACGAGCAGCATGGCGCAGCGATCCGGCTGGCCGTTTCGGAGTTCGGCTTCGAGGATCGCCGCTAACCAATGCGGCGGTGCATCGCATATCTCGAAGCCCATGCGTTGATATGCCGGCGCATTCCACGGTGGCGTCATCGCAGTGGTCAGTCCGACAAAGGCCAGTCCAGACGATCTGGCGGCCCGAACCGCCTGCTCCACAAGCGCACGACCGAGGCCCTGGCGCTGATATCTGAAGGCGACATCGACCTCGGTAATATAGAGAGCGTCCTCGAACTGGCGCGCTGCGAGGAAAGCAATCGGAGCGCCAGTGCCGTCATCGGCGACCCATAGCAGGCCCGCGTCCAGGCTGGGCCGCCACGCGGCAGATGGAGACGCGTGCACCTCGTCGCCAAAACCATGTTCGACAAAGAGCCGCCCTGCCGACAGCTCGATGGAGGGCAGCGCCGCGAGGTCTTCCTCGCGGGCAGGTCGTATCGGCGGCGCAGTGGGGCGGCTCGTCGTGGAACGTCCAGCGTGGATGCCGTCCAGCCGCCGGATCACTTTGCTAGAGCACCAGATAGCCGCGATAGGCGATCAGCCGACCGAGCAGCGGCAATCGGATTTCGACTTCGAAACGGTGCCGCCCGCCTTCGTCCACCCGCTCCTCGGCGGTGATCCTGGGCAAGAGGAAGCCGGGTAACGGCACGCCCCACAGCCGGCCGGACACCCGCTGCATGTCGAGCCCGTCGCCGCGCGGCACCAGGCGCATGCGGATCGCCACCGGCCCAAACCGCTCCTCGATCAGTCCATCCGGCACCGCGCTCATCACCGATCGCATCGGCCGGTCGGCAAAGAACCGCGTCCAGTGTTCGCGTCCATCCCGGCTCTCGATCACCACACGCACCGGCACCCGCCCCTCGTCCCTCGGCAGCCCGAAGCGCTTGGCGATGAAGCGGGCGACCGGGTTCTCCGCCGGCGCCACCACTGCCTCGCCTTCGGCGATCACCGCCGGTCGCCCACGGTGCAGGCGGCGCGTGACCTCCGGCAGGCGATCGAAACCCTCGCCCATGACCCGCCGATAGAGCGGCTTCTCGCCGCGAAATGCCATCTGCTTGGTCTCGATGGCGAGCCCGGAAAACCAAGGCCGGATCTGTTCGAGGCTGATGACCCCGGCCGCCGACCTCGCCCCGCCCCTAAGCCTGCCGCCCAGGGTCAGCATCTCGATCACCGCCGCGGCAGGGGCAACCGGGACATAGGGACCATCGCCGTTGGCGGCCCGCAGCCACCAGCGCACCACCCGGGCATCGCCGCGGGCGTCCTGCCCCGCGGCCTCGATCTGCATGCCGCCATCGGCAGTGCCGAAGCGATCGAGCCACAGGGCGATCTGCGTGCCGAGCCCGGCGAATACCCGCGCCGACTTCACCAGCCCCCAGCGCACCGGGACCGCGGCGACGCCGATCAGCCAGTTGAGCACCGGCAGTTCCATCCCCGCATCGAACCCGGCCCGCACCCGGGGGGCATAACGGGCCGGCAGCAGGTCGAGATCGGGCACTTCAGCCAGCATGGCCCGCCGCCGTGGCAGGCCTTCGATAGTCACCCAGCGCCCATCGCTCCAGCCTCGCCCCTGCTCCCAGCCGGCTTCGCGGAACACCCGGACGCGCTGGCCCACCCAGCTCAGAATGCCCTCGACCACCGCGCGTCCCTTCGGCGTGCGGTTGCCCGGCACGATCGCCACATCGATGCTGTCGACCGCCAGCCAGGCGCTGGTCACATGGTCGAGCACCGCATGGGTCAGGCCGGGGGTCGAACTGGCTCCTGAAATCACTGCGACCGCCACCGCCCGCGCCGCACTGTCGAACTTCGTGACGCCGGCGACGAAGGCGCGCGAGTCGGCAATATCGACATAGTGGCAGCGCGCCGCGATGGCCGCCTCGATCAGCTGCGTGCCGCTGAGCTGAAACGGCCCGGAACAATCGACCACCACGTCGCAATCGATCTCTTTCAGCCGCTCGCCACCGATGCGATCGCGATCGATCATCACGAAGCCGTACTCGCCCTGTTCGTCGATCAGGCGCAGCTCGCGCTGCAGCGCCAGCGCCCGGCTCTCGGTGCGGCCGCCCAGGCTCACCCTAAAACCCTTGCGCCGCGCCAGCAGCCGCGCCAGCCGCGAGCCGAACACACCGGCACCGCCGACGATCAGGATATGCGGCCGGCTCATGCCGCGACCTCGCGTAACGGTTTCGTTTCCAGTCGCAGCGTCTTCAAGGGACTCAGCAATTGCCCCGACACCATGCTCGCCAGCAGCCACGGAACCGGAGGCACCCTGGCCGCTGCCGAAACCAGCCCGTCGCGCAGCAGCGGCAGTAGATTGCCATCCGATTGGTAGAACGGGGTCAGCGTCAGCGACAGCATCTGATAAAGCCGGACATGCCAGCGCCGCAGCCGCGCATAGCTGCTCAGCGCCTCCGCGATCGTCGCCGCACCGGTCAATGCCTCCGCCAGCGCTGCTGCGTCGAGCAATGCCATATTGGCGCCCTGCCCCAGTTGCGGGCTGGTCGAGTGCGCGCTGTCGCCGATGAAGGCGATCCCGTCACCCGCCGGGATTTGCAGCGTGTGGTGGGCATAGCGCGCCAGCGTCATCTGCTCGAAATCGGTGATCGCTTCGAGATGCGGCGCCGTTTCCGGCCAGTGCCCACGTACCTCGTCGCGCCAGCTATCGATCCCCGCTGCCTGCACCGCGGCGAAACGCTCCGGCCTGAGGCTCCAGAAGAACGCCGCGAGTTCCGGGCCGTCGCGGCGCTGCCGGCCAACCGGCAGCACGCCGATCATGATGCTGGCCTTGCGGTAGCGCTGCATCAGCGCATCGCGGCGAAACCCGGCATCGACCCATGGCACGGTGCCCCAGATCGCGCCGAAGCTCAGGGGTCGCGAGCGGCTCGGCACCTTCGCCTCGCTTTTCAGCGGCGATGCCGACCCGAGCGCGTCGACCACCAGGTCGAACGGCCCTTCGAGGCCCTGCGGCCCGCGCAACCACTGCCCGCCGCCTGAGCGCTCGAGGCTCTCCACGACGAAGTCGGTGCGGATCGGCAGCCGCTCGGCCACCATCGCATCGTGCAGCACGTTGAACAGCGCCGCCCGGTGCACGGCGATGGCATGAACCTCGGGGCCAAGCGGCCGATAACCGACATCGAGCACCACCCGGCCGCTTCTCGCATCGGTGCCGATCAGCCGTTCCACTCGTGCGCCAAGCGCCGCGATCTCGCCCGCGAGCCCGAGCGCCGCGAGCACGGCGAGGCCGGTCGGCTGCAGCATCAGGCCCGAGCCGAGCGGCCGAGGTGTCTCGAACCGCTCGAACAGCCTGACGCGGTGCCCGGCGCGGCTGAGCAGCAGCGCCGTCGCCAGCCCTCCGGGGCCGGCACCCGCTATCGCAATATCAAGTGATTTCAGCAGTCTCGCTTCCCCGGATATCCCGGAGCGGACTAGATCACCACCTGCGTGCCGATTTCAACCACACGGCCGGTCGGAATATGGAAGTATTCCGTCGCATCGGTGGCGTTGCGCGCCAGGCCAATGAATATCCGGTCGAGGAACACCGGTGCTCCACCCTTGGGTGATGGCTTCAGCGACCGCCGCGACAGGAAGAACGACGTCGACATGATGTCGAACTTCCAGCCGAGCTTGCGGGCCAGCGCCAGCGCCTTGGGGATGTTCGGCGTCTCGATGTAACCGAAGGTCACCACCACTCGGTAGAACAGGTCGTTATAGGCATCGATCCTGATCTTCTCTTCGTCGGCGACGCGGGGCCGGTCCGAGGTGATCACCGTCAGGATCACGTTGTGCTCATGCAGCACCTTGTAGTGCTTGAGGCTATGCAGTAGCGCCGTCGGCGCGCCTTCGATATCGGAGGTGAGGAACACCGCGGTGCCCGGCACGATGGTCGGCTTCTTCTTGGCGAGGTTCTCGACCAGGAACTCCAGCGGCACCTCGTCGCGGCGGGTCTTTTCCGCCAGCCGGCGACGGCCCCAGATCCAGATCGTCATCATCGCCGCGATGGTCGCCGCGACCACCGCCGGCACCCAGCCGCCCTGCGAGAACTTGGCGGCATTGGCGATGAAGAAGCCGAGGTCGATGATCAGCAGCGGCACGATCACCACCATGGCGACGATCAGGTTCCACTTCCACAGCCGCCACATGACGATGAACAGCAGGATCGCCGTCACCAGCATCTCGCCGGTCACCGCGATGCCATAGGCGGCCGACAGGGCGCTCGATGAGCGGAACCCGACCACCAGCAGCACCACGCAGATCAGCAGCAGGAAATTGACCTGCGGCATGAAGATCTGCCCCGCAACCTCTTCGGAGGTATGGCGCACTTCGAGGCGCGGCAGGAGGTTGAGGTGCATGGCCTGCCGCACCAGCGAATAGGCGCCCGAGATCACCGCCTGGCTGGCGATGACGGTGGCCAGCGTCGCCAGCGCCACCATCGGCAGCTTGGCCCAGTCTGGCTGCATCTGGAAGAACGGGTTGGTCACCTCGTTGGGGTGGCTGAGGACGAACGCCCCCTGGCCGAAATAGTTGAGCAGCAGCGCCGGAAACACCAGCGCCAGCCAGGCCGCGATGATCGGCTTGCGGCCGAAATGCCCCAAGTCGACATAGAGCGCCTCGGCGCCGGTCACGGCGAGGAACACCGCGCCCAGCACGACGATCGACATCCCGGCATGGGTATAGAGAAACTCGATGCCATGCGCCGGGTTCAACGCCATCAGCACCTGCGGTGCATCGGCGATGTGCAGGAGCCCGGTGACGCCGAGGATGAGGAACCAGGCGGCCATCACCGGCCCGAACACCGTCGAGACCCGCGCCGTGCCGAAGCGCTGCACCATGAACAGCCCGATCAGGATCACCACCGTCATCGGCACCACCCAGGGGGTGAGGCGCGGCTCGACCACCTCGAGGCCCTCGACCGCCGAGAGCACGGAGATGGCCGGCGTGATGATCGCATCGCCGAGGAACAGTGCGCCGCCGACGATGCCCAGGCCCAGGATCCAGGCGGGTCGCTTGGCGAAGGCATTGCTGGCCAGCGTCATCAGCGACAGCGTGCCGCCTTCACCCTTGTTGTCGGCGCGCAGCACGAAGACCACGTATTTGACGGTGACCACGATGGTCAGTGCCCAGACGATCAGCGACAGCAGCCCGAGCACCTCGTTCTCCGACGGCGAACCGCCGGCGGCGTGCAGCGCTTCGCGGAACGCGTAGAGGGGACTGGTGCCGATATCGCCGAAAACGACGCCCAGGGCGCCGAGAACAAGAATGGGGATATTGGTGTTCGTGGCGTGGCCGGCCTGATCGGTCGCCCCAGCGCCGGCTGTCACGCCGGACGGAGTGGTCTGCGTCATATGCCCTTCGCTCACCCTGTTTCGGGTGGGCGGGTGTCTACACCCGCCCTACAGCGCACTCAACGGCCAAATTCCGTCGAGCGTCGCTTTTGCTGATGGACAGTTATGCGGATTTGCGGGGGTAGGACACAACAAAAAGGGGACGGCGCCATGGGAAGCGCCGTCCCCGACCGGGGTGCGAAAGGAGGAGAACCCCGGAAACGACCGGTGGCAACCTCAGGCGGCCTTGGCCGCGGCAGCTGCGTCGGCCTGGCGGGCCGTACGGGTGGCGTTGGTCCACCACAGCAGGTTGTCGAGCATCTCGGGCACGAACGGGTCGAAGTTGCCCTTGCTGTCGTCCCAGCTCTTCTGGCCCATCATGATCGGGATGAAGTCCGAGCCACCGATATGCACGGCGTGACGGACGGGAACCGCCTGCAGCTCGACCATGATGTTGCGCAGGTGCTCGATGGCGCGGGCGCCGCCCACCGAACCGTAACCGACAAAGGCCACGGCCTTCTTCATGAAGGGCTTGTAGGCCCAGTCGATGGCGTTCTTCAGCGCGCCGGTGATCGAGCGGTTATACTCGGCGGTGACGACGATGTAGCCGTCGAATTCGTTGAGCTTGGCCTGCCACTTGGCGGCGGTCTCGTTCGGGGTCGGCATCCAGAAGTCGGACGCGGCCGCATCGAACAGCGGAAGCGGATAATCCTTCAGGTCGACGATCTCGACGTCGGCATCGCCACGGGCGGCGACGTGGTCGGCGATCCACTTGGCCGGCTTGTCGCCGAAGCGGGTCGGACGGATCGAGCTGATGATCACTGCAATCTTGGGTTTGGACATTTGCTGCACTCCAGTATCAAAATGTGACTAGCGGCAAATAAGTGCCCAAGGTGGGTCGGCACAAGCAGGCACCAGAATGAAGCGGGGGCACAGTTTGCTCACCCGGTTACATCCGTGTGCGTGCAGTTACAGCCTTGTAAGCAAAGGCAATCCGGACCGTTCGGGACCTCCAATGGGGCGCCGTACCGCCACGGCACCGCATTCGCTCCCAACGCGAAATGCAGCGTTCGCGATTATCGAACAGTCAGTAACGCAGGCGTGTCAACGCAAGCCGAATGAATAGGTCCAGGCCAGCGCCTTGAGGCCGGCATCATCGAGCTCGGGGTGCCGGGGCTGCAGCTGCTCGATGGCGCGTTCGGTGAGGCTCTTCTTGGAGCGCTTCTCCAGCCCGTCGACCGGTTGCTGCAGCTCTTCGAGCAGGCCGATAATGCGCTGCTTGAGCTCGGTGCCCTCGGCCTCGCCGAAACGCTGCACCAGGTGCGGCGTCTTGGCGCGCGGGAACGGTGAACTGCCGAAACCGGTATAGAGCACCAGTGCTTCGTTTATCGGGTCGCTCATCGTCTGCTCGTATGCAACTGCTCTCAAAGCCATATGGCAACCCGCTCGATCTGTGGAAGGCTCGAACTTGGTCCATCCACTGTTGAAGCGAAATAAGCGGCAATGGCGGTAGTTAAGTCGGATTTGACCGCCCACCACGGGTTGCCCGTTAACATATGTGCGAAAGCGCTCAATCGGCGGCAGCGCGCTACGTGTCATTTGGTGTGAGGGCACCCTGGTCCCGCGCGCAGGCGCCGGCGTCCACGAGCCGCTCAGCCGCAGGCCAGCTTGTACCGCCGCACCGTCTCGGCCATGCCGTAGATCAGCGCATCGGCGGTGATCGCGTGGCCGATCGACACCTCGGCGAGGTCGGGAATCGCCTGCTTCAGTGGCGGCAGGTTGACGAGGTTGAGGTCATGGCCGGCATTGACCAGCAGGCCGCCCTGCCCCGACCGGGCATTGTGCCCGGCCGCCCGCGCCGCATCGGCAGTCTCGCGCAGCGCGTCGAGATGCACGGCCTGCACCTCCGGCTTCAGCGACCCGCCATAGGGCCCGGTGTACAGCTCTACCCGGTCCGCCCCGACATTGGCGGCCGCCGCCGGCGCCGAGGGTTCGGCATTGATGAACAGCGACACCCGGATCCCCGCCGTCTTCATCCGCTCGATCGCCGGGGTCAGCACGGCGCGATTGGCCTCGATGTTCCAGCCATGGTCGGAGGTCGATTGCAGCGGGTCGTCGGGCACGAACGTCACCTGGTCCGGCGCGGCGCGCTCGACGAGGGTCAGGAAGTCCTCGGTCGGGTAGCCCTCGATGTTGAACTCGCGGCCCGCATAGTCCTGCCGCAGCAGCGACACCAGCTCGAACACATCGGTGCGTCGGATATGCCGTTCGTCCGGCCGCGGATGCACGGTGATGCCGTCGGCCCCCGCATCGAGCGCGATGCGGGCAATACCGGTGACGCTCGGCCATGGCACCGAACGCCGGTTGCGCAGCATGGCGACGGCATTGAGATTGACGCTGAGATGAGTCATCGCGGGACCTCGGCAGAACGGGGCCGAGGCTTAGCGCATCGCGCCCCGGCGAGCCAATCGAACGTTTTGATGAGCCCGATCAGCCCTTGAGATGGTCAGGCTGCCAGTTCCACGCGCCGCGCCCGCCGCTCGAACACCACGACCAGCACCCCGCTGACGAGGATCAGCCCGATGCCGGCCAGCGCCAACGCATTCGGGACGGTGCCGAACACCAGCGCGCCGATGATCAGCGCCCAGAGCGTTCCGGCGTAAAAGAACGGCGCCACGACGCGCGTCTCCGCCACTCGATAGGCCGAAAACAGCAGCAGTTGTCCCAGCGTCAGCATGGCGCTCGAGCCGGCGATCAGCAGCAGTTCGGCGGGACCGGGCATGACCCAGGCCTCGAACATCAGCATCAGCACCCCGATGCCCAGCAGCGACACGGCCGACGCACCGACCGCCACCACCAGCGCCGGCACCTCGGCATCGACGCGCCGGCCGATCAGGTCGCGGATCGCGCAGCCCAGCGCGCTCCACAGGCCAAGCAGCGCGAACGGCTGGAACCCCGAGCCGCCCGGCTGCGCCACCAGCACCGCGCCGATGAACGCCACGACGATCAACGACGCCGCGGCGCCGCCCACCCGGTCGCCGAAGAACACCACGGCGCCCAGCATCACCAGCATCGGCGTCAGTTGCGCCAGCGCCGTGATATCGGCGAGCGGTGCATTGGCGATGGCAAAGATGTAGCCGGCCGCCGCCGCCAGCTCGAAAAAGTTGCGCGCCACCACTTTGGGGCGAAACATCATCGGTGCCTTGCCCAGCGCCCCGGTCGCCGCCAGCACCGGCAGACCCATGAGCACGGCGATCACTGCCCTCAGGAACAGCGCCTCCAGCGGCGACACATTGGCCATCGCCACCTTCAGCAGGCTGTCATTGATCAGGAAACAGCCGGTGGCGAGCAGCATGTAGACGATGCCACGCAGGTTCGAGTGCTGGTGCGACATGGACGATCCGGTGAGAGGACGCAGAGCCTCTAGCGCACCGCGCGTCCCGCTACCAATCGAGATTGCTCATGGCACCGATGCGGCACGTCAGCGCGGCCCGGCCCGCCGGCCGAGCAGCAGCACCAGCACGCCGCTTGCGGCGATGAGGCAGATGCCGACCGCGGCCACGGCGTTGGGCAACGTGCCGAACACCACCGCCCCGATCAGCAGCGCCCATAGCGTGCCGGTATAGAAGAACGGCACCACCGCCTTGGTTTCAGCGACGCGGAACGACAGGAACAGCAGCAGCTGTGCCAGCGTCAGGAAAGCGCTCGCCCCGGCAATCAGCAGCAATTGCAGCAACGAGGGCGTTACCCAGTGCTCGAACGCCAGCATCAGCGCGCCGATGCCGACGGCCGACACCAGGGAAAGCCCCACCGCCACCGCAAGGGCCGGAACACCCGCATCGACCCGGCGGCCGATCAGGTCGCGACCGGCACTCAATGCCGCGCTGGCGAGCCCGAACAGCACGTAAGGCTGGAACCCCCGGCTGCCGGGTTGCGCCACCAGCAGCGCGCCGACCAGCGCCACGACGATCAGCGCGATGGCCGCGCCGCCGACGCGATCGCCGAAGAACACCACGGCTCCGAGCAGCACCAGCATCGGCGTCAGTTGCAGCAGCGCGGTGATATCGGCGAGCGGTGCATTGGCGACAGCAAAGACAAAGGCGATCGCCGCCGCGCATTCCACTACGTTGCGGGCCAGCACCCGGCCCTCGAGCATGTGCCGCAGGCTCGCGCGGGACGTGGTGGCAAGCAGCACCGGCACGCCGAGGATCAGCGCCGCCACGGCGCGCAGGAACAGCGCCTCGAGCGGCGGCAGGTCGACCACCGCCAACTTCAGCAGAGCATTGTTGATGGTGAAGCAACCGCTCGCCAGCACCATGTAGATGATGCCGCGCAGGTTCGAGCCCTGGGCCGGCATCACGCCACCGGCACCAGCCGGCGCTTGCGTTCATCGAGCAGCACGATGGTGAGGCCGGCCGCCACCACCAGCACGATGCCGCTGATGGCGAGTAGGTTCGGGAACTGTCCGAACACCGCGAGCCCCGACAGCACCGCCCAGAAGGTGAAGAAGTAGTAGAACGGCGCCACTACGCCGGTCGGGCCGACCCGGTAGGCCATGAAGATGAAGAAGTGGCCGAAGATCAGGAACAGCCCTGCCCCGCCCAGCAGCAACAGATGGTGCGTCTGCGGCGCCACCCACTGCTCGGTCGCGAGGTGCATCGCCCCGGCCCCGAGCAGCACCACGATGATCGCCGACATGGCGACGATCATCCCCGGCACCTCGGGCGCGATCCGCCGTCCGGCCAGGTCCCGCACCGCGCACAGCACCGCATTGGCGAGCGCCAGCACCGCATAGATCGAGATGCCCTGCATGGTCGGTTGCGCCACCATGATGGCGCCGATGAAACCGGCCCCGATCAGCGCCATGCGCACGCCGCCGATCTTCTCGCGGAACAGGATCGAGGCCCCCAGTAGCACCAGCAGCGGGGTGATCTGCCCGAGCGCCGAGGCATCGGCGATCGGCATGTTGGCCAGCGCCACCACGTAGCAGAGGATCGCCGCGGTTTCGGCGAGGTTACGCGCCAGCACGCGCCGCTCGAACACCAGCGGCAACTGCCGGCCATAGCCGAGCGCCAGCATCAGCGGCAGCCCCCAGAGCAGACCGGCGCAACCGCGCAGCATCAGCACCTGGTAAGGCGGCAATCCCTCGGTCGCCAGCTTCATCAGCGTGTCGTTGATCACATACGAGCAGGTCGCGATGACCATGAACAACGGCCCGCGGAACGGGTGCGATGCGAACGACACTGGTGATTTCCCCTCGAAGAAAAGGCCGGGATCACTCCCGGCCCTTCTTGTTTACATGCCTTCCGGCCCGCGCGATATCGCCGCGAGCCCGGTGCGCACCACTTCGATCAACCCCAGCGGCATCATCAGCGCAATAAAGCTGTCGATCTTCGATGGCTTGCCGGTCACCTCGAAGACGAAGCTTTCGGTGGTGGCATCGACGATCTGGGCGCGGAACGCATCGGCCAGCCGCAGCGCCTCGGCGCGCGGCTCACCCGAGCCGCCCACCTTGATCAGCGCCAGCTCGCGCTCCAGCGATTTCCCCTCGCTGGTGAGATCATGCACCCGATGCACCGGGATCAGCCGCTCGAGCTGCAGCTTGATCTGGGTCAGCACCTTGGGCGTTGCCACCGTCACCACGGTGATCCGGCTGAGCCCCTTCTCGTGCTCGGTCTCTGAGACCGTGAGACTGTCGATATTATAGCCGCGGGCGGCGAACAGCCCGACGATCCGGGCGAGAATGCCCGGCTCGTTGTCGACCAGCACGCTGAGCGTGTGCCGCTCCGGAACCTGGGTTTCCGCGGCGAGGAAATAGGCCGAACCGCTCGGCTGCAAATGTGCGTTCATGACTTTCGTACCCTCTCTTGAGGTCCCTGCTCCACCGGCGTCATCCCCGCGCAGGCGGGGATCCATCTCTCGTTTCGCGCTTGCGGAGCGATGGCTTCCCGCTTTCGCGGGAATGACATGGGTGGGGCGGCCCTAACTCAAACCAGCTGCCGGCCTTTTTCGTCGATCACCGCGCCGATATCGTCCTCGAAATCGGGCAGGATCATCTCGTTGTGCGGCTTGCCCGACGGGATCATCGGCAGGCAGTTCTCGTGCTTTTCAACCAGGCAGTCGAACAGCACCGGACCGTCGTAATCGAGCATTTCCTGGATCGCCGCATCGAGCTTGGCCGGATCGTCGCAGCGGATGCCCTTGCCGCCATAGGCCTCGGCCAGCTTGACGAAATCGGGGAGGCTCTCGGAATAGCTGTGCGCATAGCGCCCGCCATGCAGCAGGTCCTGCCATTGCCGGACCATGCCCATCCGCTCGTTGTTGAGGATGAACACCTTGATCGGCAGGCGGTACTGCACCGCGGTCGACAGCTCCTGCATGGTCATCTGCACGCTCGCCTCGCCGGCGATGTCGATGACCAGCGCGTCCGGGTGCGCCACCTGGACGCCGACCGCGGCCGGCAGGCCATAGCCCATGGTGCCGAGGCCACCCGAGGTCATCCAGCGGTTCGGCATCTCGAACGGGAAATGCTGCGCCGCCCACATCTGGTGCTGGCCGACTTCGGTGGTGATGTAGACCTCGCGTCCCTTGGTCGCCTCGTAGAGGCGCTGGATCGCGTGTTGCGGCTTGATGGTGGTGTCGGAGTTCTTGAAACCCAGCGAGTTGCGCGCCCGCCAGCCCTTGATCTCTTCCCACCACGGCGCAATCGCCTCGGTGCGCGGCTGGTTGGTCTTGCTCCGCCACAGCCGGACCATTTCCTCGAGCACCGCACCGCAATCGCCGACGATGGCGAGATCGGTGCGGACGTTCTTGCCGATCGAAGACGGGTCGATATCGACATGGATCTTGGTCGAGCCCGGTGAGAACGCGTCGATCCGGCCGGTGATGCGGTCGTCGAAGCGGGCCCCGATATTGATCATCAGGTCGCAGTCATGCATCGCCATATTGGCTTCGTAGGTGCCGTGCATGCCCAGCATCCCCATCCACTGCGGGTTGGAGCCCGGGAAGGCGCCCAGCCCCATCAGCGTCGAAGTCACCGGGAAACCGGTCAGTTCGGCCAGCTCACGCAGCTTCTCGGACGCTTCCGGCCCCGAGTTGATGATGCCGCCGCCGGTGTAGAAGATCGGCCGCTCGGCCTTCAGCATCATGTCGACGGCGGCCTCGATGGCCTTGCTGTCGCCAGAGGTCGCCGGATGGTAGCTCTTGTGGCGGCTCGCCCCGACCTCGTCGATGCCGAGATATGTGCCGAGCGCGAACTGCACGTCCTTGGGAATATCGACCAGCACCGGACCCGGACGGCCGGAATTGGCGATGTGGAACGCCTCGTGCATGACGCGCGACAGATCGTTGACCGATTTCACCAGGTAGTTGTGCTTGGTGCAGGAGCGGGTGATGCCGACCGTGTCGCATTCCTGGAAGGCGTCCGAACCGATCAGCGTGGTCGGGACCTGCGCGGTGATGCAGACCAGCGGGATCGAGTCCATCAGCGCATCGGTGAGGCCGGTGACCGCGTTGGTCGCGCCCGGGCCCGAGGTCACCAGCACCACGCCGACCTTGCCGGTCGAACGCGCATAGCCCTCGGCCATATGCGTCGCGCCCTGCTCGTGCCGGACCAGGATGTGCTGCACCTTGTCCTGCTGGAACATCGCGTCATAGATCGGCAACGCCGCCCCGCCGGGATAGCCGAAGATATGCTCCACCCCGTTATCGACCAGGGCCTGGATCACCATCTCCGCGCCTGTCATCTGCTCGGCCATTCTCACAACTCCCCCGGGCTCACCCGGTCTTTCATTCGCTACGCCGTCACCGGCGGAAATTCGGCAACAAAAAAGGCCCCGTTAGGGACCTTCGAACGAGCGCACCGACCCTCGCGAGGATTTACCCCACGTGCTCGATGCGCCCCACTACTACGATAAGCTTCTGCACGGATCGTGCTCCAAGATTAGGTGGGGAGTTATGGGCGGAGGTCGTGGTGGTGTCAAGGGGCAGCTTTTGCACCCGAACCGGACACTATGGGTGCAATCGGGATGCCGGCGACGCCACGGCACGCTCGATCAGCGTCGCAAACGCCCTGGTCGTCACATCCAGCTCGACGCGCCCGCCCTGTTGTTCCCGCGCCATCGCCTCAGCGGCGGCTAGCAGGCCGCTGCAGCAGAGGCGAAGGACATCGCCAGAAAGGTCTGTGAGCGGCTGCAGCACGCCTTGCATCACGTCGACATATTCGTCGCGCATCGTAAGTTGCTGCGCGGCCATCTCTTCGCTGCCCTGCAGGGCAGCCGAGAGCGCTGGTCCTTCAACTCCGGCGTCGACAAGGCAGCTGAAATAGGCCGAGCTCATCTGCGCCGCCAACGCGTGAAGATTGCGCGGGGCGGCGGCCAGGGCCTTGCGCAGAGCATCGACATAGGCGCGCTCGAGCCGCTCATAGAGCGCCAGGAGTAGCCCGGACCTCGTGCCGAAATGCTCGTACGTCACCGGCCTGCTGACTTCGGCCCGGAGCGCCAGCGAGACCAGCGTCAGCTGATCGGCCCCCTCCTCCCGAACGATCTTCAGTGCGACGTCGAGCAATTGCTGGCGGCGGTCCTCCTTGCTCAGTCGCGCCATCATCGCTTGCCTCTCATCACAACTTACATTATGTAACTTACGTATTGTAGGTTCGATGCGATGGAGCGTCAAGGATGAGCGATGTGAGTGTCATTGGATTGGGCGACATGGGCACCGCGATTGGGCGCGCCCTCGTTTCGGCCGGCCTGGCGGTGACTGTGTGGAATCGCAGCGCGGCAAAGGAGGCTCCGCTTGTCAGCATGGGAGCCACCGCCGCAACTTCCGCCGGCGCGGCGATCGCGGCCAGTCCGGTCACCGTGCTCTGTGTGAGCGACTACGCTGCGACAGCGGCGCTGATCGAAGGGGCGGCGCTCCGGGACAGGCTGCTGATGCAGTTCGCCTCGGGAACGCCTGCCCAGGCCCGATCGATGGAGGCCCGGGTTCGCCAAGGAGGAGGGAGATATATCGACGGCGCCATCGGCGCCTGGCCACGGCAGATCGGCTCGCCCGACGCATCCTTCACCTTGTCGGGCAACGCCGACGATTTCGCGGCGGCGCGGCCAGTGCTGGAGCTGCTTGGCGGGCAGTCGACACATGTCGGATCGGATGTCGGCCACGCCAAGGCCTACGCCAATGCCGGATTGGCTTACTTTGCCGGGCATTGGATCGGCTTTGCACAAGGCGCGTCCATATCCCAGTCCGAGGGCCTGGACCCCGCGGTGCTGGGCGAAATGCTGGCTAGCATGGGCCCGATCCTGAGCAACGACCTGCTGCTCATGGGGCGTGCCATCGCGAGCGATGCATTCGACGAGGCCGACAGCACCATCAAGACCATCGCCGGAGACCTGAACTGGCTCGCTGAACTCGCCGAGACGGCGGGTGGCAACAGCGAGTTCGCGCGGCTTGCCGCGGCTCTGTTCACGCGGACTCGAGATATGGGGCTGGGCGACAAACAGCACGGCGCGATCATCAAGGCGCTGCGGGGGTAAACTAAGCTGTCGGACCCGGCAGCCCGCAAGGTAGCGCACATGTTTCGCCGCCTCCGGACGAGATGGGACCGTCATACCGACGGTCCCACCCCTCCATCAGCCGACCGGCACTTCCCGGGTAGCGGGGGCGCTGCGCAGGAACAGCAGCGCAAGAACGGCCGCGACCACTGCGACCCAGGCGGCGCCAGCGAAGGCTGCATGGAAGCCCCGGAGCAGCGCTTCGCTCTCGCTTGCCGTTCCAGCCGCAGCGGACAGCGCCACCATCGCGGCGAGGCCGACGGCCGAGCCGACCTGGTAGGTCGTGTTGACCAGCCCGGAGGCGAGGCCGGTCTCTTCGGGGCGGGCGCTGGACATCGCGGCCATGGTGACCGGGATGTAGGCGAGCGCCATGCCTAGGGCAGCCAGCAGCGACGCGGGCAGCACATTGGCGAAATAGTCGCCGCTCGGCGGCAGCTGGGTGAACAGGAACAGCGCGCCGCCCATGGCGAGCAGCCCGGCCACCACGTTGGCCTTGATGCCGAAGCGGCCGATCAGCCTGCCTGACAGGCCGACCATGATCACCATGATGGTCAGCGTCATCGGCAAGAGGGCCAGTCCGCTGGCCAGCGCCGACAGGTGCAGGGTCTGCTGCAAGTAGAGGTTGAGGTAGAACCACAGCGGAATCCACGCCGCCCCGAGCAGCGCCATCAGCACGTTGCCGAGCGCCAGGTTGCGCGCCGCAAAGATCCGCAACGGCAGCAGCGGCTCGCGCCGCATGGCCTGGATGACGAGGAAGATCACCAACAGCAGCACGGCGAGACCGAGCAGCAGCAGCGTCTGGATCGAACCCCACTGCCCCGGCTCGGTGGTGACGATGGCATAGACCGCCACGACCAGCGCCGCCGTGATCGTCGCCGCGCCGAACCAGTCGACGCGTCCCGTCGCCGGGGCGGAGTACCGGAGCACCAGCGGCGCGAGTCCGAACACCAGGACCCCGAGCGGCACATTGATGAGGAAGGTCCATGGCCAGCTCAGCCATTCGGTGATGACGCCGCCGAGGAAGACGCCGGCCGTGCCGCCGGCTGCCGCCGCCGCGCCCCAGAAGCCAAAAGCCTTGCCGAGTTCGGCGCCGTTATGGCCGAAGAGCCGCATGACGATGGCAAGTGCGGTGGGGGCGATGAGCGCCGCCCCTACTCCCTGCAGCGCCCGGCCGGCCAGCAGCAGTTCCTGGCTGCCGGCAAGCCCCGCCAGCAGCGAGGCGCCGGTGAGGATGGCGAAGCCGAGCATGAACATGCGGCGGGCGCCGAACACATCGCCCAGTTTGCCGCCGAGCAGCAGCAGGCCGCCAAAGGCGATGACATAGGCATTGAAGATCCAGCTGAGGCCGCCCGGGGTGAAGCCGAGATCGACCTGGATGGCCGGCAGGGCGACGCCGATGATCGACGTGTCGAGAATGACGATGAATTGGGCCGCGCAGAGCAGCGCGAGCGCCAACCACCGCTTGGGGTCGGGTGTTTGCATTTCGAGTTTCCAGTTCTGTCGCGCTCGACGTGAGCGGCGCGAGATTGATCGCGCCGGTTGCGCGACTGTTCGAGCGGGCTAACGGCTCCAACTCTTGGAGGGTCAAGCCCCCACGCAGACCGCAAAACGAAGCGCCCGGCAGGTGGTCTGCCGGGCGCCTTAGCGCTGCTTGCGAGATGCGGTCAGTGGCCGTGGGCGCGCGGATCGATGCCGGTGATGCCGAAGCGCGGCTGCCGCTTCCTCGCGGCCGGCGCAGCAGCGGTGGCAAAACCCTCGATGATCGGGCAATCCGGCCGGTCGTCGCCCTGGCAGTGGTCGGCCAGGTGCTGCAGCGTATTGCTCATCGCCTCGAGCGCCCGCGCCTTTTCCTGCAGCGCTTCGATGTGCTGCAGCGCGATCGCCTTCACGTCGGCGCTGGCCCGGCTGCGGTCGCGCCACAGCGCCAGCAGGTCTTCCATCTGCTCGACAGAGAAACCGAGATCGCGGGCCTGGCTGATGAACCTCAGGGCATGGACGTCGTTGTCGGAATAGACTCGATAACCCGACTCGGTCCGCAGCGGCGGTTTGATGAGACCGATCGATTCGTAATAGCGGATCATCTTGACCGACACGCCGCTGGCCTTGGAAGCGTCGCCGATAATCATGATGGGCTCCGCGCCAGTTCGAGACGGTCGATGGACGGGGCCGGCATGTCGCCGCCCCCGGAGGTCGCGCCCAACGGCGCCCTGAAGCCCCTGAGTCGCAGGGCATTGCCGAGCACGAACACGCTCGACAGCGCCATCGCGCCGGCGGCGATGACCGGCGACAGCAACGTGCCGTTGAGCGGATAGAGCAGACCGGCCGCTACCGGGATCAGCGTCACGTTGTAGGCGAAGGCCCAGAACAGGTTCTGGCGGATGTTGCGGATCGTTGCCTTGGAGAGCGCGATCGCGTTGACCACGCCGCGCAGGTCGCCCGACATCAGCACCACGTCGGCGCTTTCGATGGCGATATCGGTGCCGGTGCCGACGGCAATGCCGACATCGGCTTCGGCGAGCGCCGGCGCATCGTTGATGCCGTCCCCGACAAACGCCACCTGCCGCCCCCCTGCCCTCAGCGACTGGATCGCCGCCACCTTGCCGTCGGGCAGCACCTCGGCCACCACTTCGTCGATCCCGAGGCGCGCCGCCACGGCGTTGGCGGTGCGGCGATTGTCGCCGGTGATCATCGCTACCGTGAGGCCGAGCGCATGCAGCGCCGCGATGGCCTCGGCCGAAGTCTCCTTGATCGGATCGGAGACGGCGATGATCGCCGCGAGCCGGCCGTCGATCGCGGCATAGAGCGGCGACTTGCCTTCATCCCCGAGCGCGGTGGCGGCCTCGGCGAATGCCGACACCTCGATACCGGCCCGCGCCATCGCCCGATCCGCGCCGATCAGCACCGAGCGACCGTCGACGCGTCCGCTGACACCGAAGCCGGGGTCGGCGGCAAACTCCGTCACCGGCCGCAGCCGTTCGGCCGGCACGGCGGCAACGATGGCCTGGGCAATCGGATGCTCCGACTTGGTTTCGACGCTGGCGACCAGCTCGATCACCTCCTCGCGCTCGAACCCGTCGCTGACGAGGACGTCGGTGAGCGCCGGCCGACCTTGAGTCAGCGTCCCGGTCTTGTCGAGCGCCACCACCTGGGCGACCCGCAGCGATTGCAGCGCGTCGCCCTTGCGGAACAGTACGCCGAGCTCGGCGGCCCGGCCGGTGGCGACCATGATCGAGGTCGGCGTCGCCAGCCCCATGGCGCATGGGCAGGCGATGATCAGCACCGCCACGGCGTTGACCAGCGCAAAGGTCAATGCCGGGGACGGCCCTAGAACCAGCCAGGCGACAAAGGTGAGCGCGGCCACCCCGATCACCGCCGGGACGAACCAGGCCGTCACCTTGTCGACCAGCGCCTGGATCGGCAGCTTGCTGCCCTGCGCCGCTTCGACCATGCGGATGATCTGCGCCAGCACCGTGTCGGCGCCGACCTTGGTGGCGGCGAAGCTGAAGGCCCCGGTGCGGTTGAGGGTGCCGCCGACCACTTCGTCGCCGACCCGCTTGCGCACGGGCAGCGGCTCGCCCGAGATCATCGACTCGTCGATATGCGACTCGCCCGCGGCGACTACACCGTCGACCGGGACGCGGTCGCCCGGACGGATCTCGATGAGGTCGCCGACCACCACCTGTTCGAGCGGCAGCTCGAGCGCCGCGCCATCGCGCACCACCCGCGCCGTCTTCGGCTGCAGCCCCACCAGGCGCTTGATCGCCTGGCTGGTGCGCCCCTTGGCCCGCGCTTCGAGATAGCGGCCAAGCAGGATGAGCGTCACGATCACCGCCGCTGCCTCGTAGTAGACATAGCTGGTGCCTGATGGCAGCACCGCGGGCGCGAAGGTCGAGACCACCGAATAGCCCCAGGCGGCGCTGGTGCCGAGCACCACCAGCGAGTTCATGTCGGGGGCGAGCCGAACGAGGTTCGGGATGCCCTTCCTGAAGAAGCGCAGCCCGGGGCCGAACAGCACGACCGTCGCCAGGACAAACTGGATGTAGAGGTTGTTGGTCATGCCGATGTTCAGCATGATCCAGTCGTGGATGGCCGGCACGTAGTGCGAGCCCATCTCCATCACGAACAAGGGCACGGTCATCACCGCCGCGAGGGCCAGCGCATTGCGCAGGTGCCGGAGCTCGGTCTCCCGGCGCTCCTCGGCAACGTCGCTCGCTGGGCTCGCCGCCGGCTTGACCACTGCGTAGCCGGTGGCCCGCACCGTGGCCTCTAGCGTCGAGCGCGTCACCGCTCCGCCTGCCACGATGACGACGGCCTTCTCCGTCGCGAGGTTCACGACAGCCGAGATCACCCCAGGCACGACGGCCAGGGCCCTTTCGATGCGCGATACGCATGAGGCGCAGGTCATGCCCTCGATGGTGAGCTCGATGGTCTCCTCACGCGTGGCGTAGCCGGCTTTCGCCACGGCCGCGATCACGCCACGCGGATCCGGCCTCGACGAGAACGCGACGGTCGCCCGCTCGGTCGCGAGGTTCACGTTCGCCGACACGACGCCCGGCGCGGCGCGAATGGCCTTTTCGACCCGCGCCACGCAGGACGCGCAGGTCATCCCCTCGATCTGGAAGGTGGTGGCGGGCAGCGCCGCGCCCGGCGCCGGCGGGTGAAGATGCGTAGACATGGAAGCAGTCCTCTCGTGTGACTGCCCCACCAGATAATCCTTCCAACGATGGGAGGGTCAAGAGCGGGTTCGACGCAAGGGTGCCATGCACCGACAATCCCTACGTTCGACGAAACGGGCTTGACCCTGCCACCGTTGGAAGCCCCAGCTTCACTCACATCCAACCAACAAGGATGACGAGCATGTACAATTTCCAGGTGAGCGACATGACCTGCAGCCACTGCGTGTCAACGGTCGAGCGGGCGATCAAAAGCGTCGACGGCGCGGCAGCGGTCAAGATCGATCTGGCCGGGCTTGCCGTGAAGATCGAAAGCGCCAAGCCAGCCGCCAGCTTCGCCGCGGCGATCCAGGAAGCCGGTTACACGCCGCTGCTGCGCGGCTGACCGGCTTGCCACGACGCTGAAGAAGGGGCGCTTACGGCGCCCCTTTCCTTTGTTCAGACGTAGACCAGCTCCGACATCATGCCGGCCATCATGTGGTAGAGGTTATGGCAGTGGTAGAGCCAGCGTCCCGGATTGTCGGCGTCGAACGCGACGCTCACCGAGCCCATCGGCGGCACTAGCACCGTGTCCCGCATGGCGCCGGCAATCCGGGTGCCATTGATCCCCGTCACCTGGAAATGATGGCCATGCAGGTGCATCGGATGGGCCATCATCGAGTGGTTCATGAACTCCAGCGCGACGCGCTGGCCCGGCTTCACCTCGAGCCTCTGGCGCTGCTGCCACGTCCGCTCGTTGAGCGTCCAGGTATAGGGCGCCATCGCCCCGCCCAGCATCACCATCAACTGGTGATCGACCGGTCGTGCGCCCAAGGGGGTGGCGGCGATCAGCCGTTGCTCCAGCGACATATCGACGGGCGCTTCGGCCGCCTCGGAGGCTCCGGCATACTTTTCGATCTGGGCTCCAGGCGCCGCGAGGATGATGCCGGTTCGCGCCACATCGCCCTCGCGCCGTGCGAAGACCGGCACGAGGGCGCCCGCGGGCACCTCGAGCAGCAGGTCGAGCCGCTGCGCCTGGGCCAGCGGGAAGCGGCTGCCGGTCACCGGTCGCACCCGGTTGCCGTCGACGGCGAGCACGGTGGCCTCCCGCGCCCCAAGATCGATCCAGAACGCCGTGGCGGACGCGCCGTTGATGATGCGAAGCCGCACGCGGCCATGGCGCTCGGTGCGGATGATCTCGGGGTCGGCGAGCGTCCGGTCATTGGCGAGGAACGCGTCATACTCGACATCGTTGAGGTCCATGCCCGCCATCGCCGAATGGTCCATCGGCGCGGTGCCGCCCCCCATGCGGCCGTGATCCATTCCAGCCATGCCGCCCTGCCCGGTGAGCCCGGCGAGAATCTCGGCCGGGTCGCGGAAGCTGAAATCGTTGAGCAGCACGGTGACCTCCTGCGCATCGAGACCATCAGCCTCGCGCACGACCAGCGGTGCGGTGAGCAGTGACTGTTCCTGCAACCCGTGATGCGAGTGCATCCAGTGCGTACCGGGCCGGGGCACGAAGTCGAAATTCCGCACTTCCCCGGCCGCCAGCGGCGCGACATAGCCGGTCTCCGCGATGCCATCGAGTTCGGGCGCGGGCGTCATTCCATGCCAGTGCACGGTGGTCGGCTCGTCCAGCGCATTCTGCATCGCCACGCTGAAGCGCTCTCCGGGTTCGAGCAGCAGGCCGGCGCGGCCGTTTCCATCGGTTACCCCATAGACCTCTGCCGACTTGCCCAGCACCTCGATCGTGCGCCGACCGACGATCAGCCTGCGGGACGGCGGCGCCGCGAGCGCGGGAACGCAGGTCGCGGCTCCGATGGCGGCGGCAGTGCCGAGGAAGGTTCTGCGGGTCATGGGATCAGGCATTTTGGGCTCCACATAAGGCTCCCCGTCCCATTGCACCTTCCCACCGTAGGAAGGTCAAGCCCGCATTCGCCTCTTGACCCTGCCAGTGTTGGAAACCGCATCTGAGGCGGCAGTTGATCACTGGAGCCGCAGAAAATGGCCACCCCAACCGCACCTGCCGACCTCATCGTCTACTCGACGCCGACCTGCCCGGATTGCCATGCGCTGAAGGCCTGGCTGAACGGACGCGGCATCGTCTTCACCGAGCGCGACCTGACCGACCCGCAAATCGCCGAGGAAGCGAAGGCGCGCACCGGTGTGCGGGTCGCCCCCATCACCATCGCCGGCGACACCATCCTCTACGGTACGTTCGCGACACAGAAGCCGCAGCTCGAGCGGCTGTTCGGCCGACGCCTCGCGTAACGTGAGGCGATCTGTCGAGCTGCGCGACGCCGGCAGCGCCCTAGCGCAGGGCGATCGCCTGCCAGCACATCGACGCCAGCATGGCGCGCTCGTCGGCGGTCATCGGGTCGGGTAGCAGGCGCCGGCGCTTGACGAAGTTGCGGATGGCGCCGCGCACGAAGCTCGCGATCAGGGTGGGCGGACCGGCGCGCACCACCCCGGCGGCCTGCGCCTCCTCGATCATCGCGATGGCGCTGTCCACGAACGGGCCGAAGATGGCTCGGGCGTCGCCCAGCGAAATCAGCGGGCTGTTCTCCAGATAGTCGAACAGCCGGCTGCGCTGCTCGTCCTCCCAGATGAAGTCGATATAGCGGGCAATATAGGCCGCCACCCGCGCCGCCGGACCGGAAGACTGATGGTCGCCGGCCGCCATATGCGCGGTCATCATTTCGGCCACCTGGCCGTAAACCCCGCGCACCAGGGCTTCCTTGGAGTCGAAGTAGTTGTAGAGCGAGCCGGTGGCCACGCCTGCCTCTTCGGCAATGGCGGCCATCGAGCACTGAAGCCCGTTCCGGACGATCAACCTGGATGCGGCGGCAATGATCCGCACGCGCTTATCGGGGCTCAAATCCATACTGAATGAACGTTCATTCACCTGTCATGGGGCGAAGCTATCGATAGCGCCGATCCCGCGCAAGAGCCAATCGGCGGCGCGAGTCTTTCCAGGGAAAACCGGCCTTGCCGGTGCCATGCAACAGGAGGACGTCAATGTCCGGGCACGTCACGTTTGTTCACCTCACCGACCTGCATGTCGGCAACCCGGCGGTCGTCGACGACCACCTCTACTCCGACACCTCGACGACGCTCGAGCGCATCCTTGCCGACATCAAGCTGCTGCAGCCCGCCCCCAGCTTCATCGTCGCGAGCGGCGACCTGACCAACCGTGGCGACGTCGACAGCTACGAGCAGCTGAAGCGCCTGATCGCCGCGTCCGGGCTCGACATCCCCTTCCTGTTCGCACTCGGCAACCACGACCGTCGCGATGGCTTCTACCCCGCGATGCTCGGTCGCACCGAGAACGTCTGGGCGCCCTACGACCACGCCCAGGTGATCGACGGCATCCACGTGATCGTCCTCGACTCGAGCGTCCCCAACAAGATCGGCGGCGCCTTCGAGCCCGGCCAGCTCGACTGGCTGAAGGCCGAACTCGAGCAGCACGCCGACCTCCCCAAGCTGCTGGTCATGCATCACGCCCCTGCCCTCGATGCCAACCCGGCCATGGAGTGGGAATCGCTGTCGATCGACGACACCGAGGCGCTGCGCCAGGCCGTCGCCGGCAAGAACGTCATCGGCATTCTCTCCGGCCACATCCATTTCGACCGCGTTTCCAACTGGTACGGCATCCCCGTGGTGGTGGGCATCGGTCAGCACGCCGCGACCGATGTGCTGTGGCTGCACGAGGGCCTGCGCATGCTCGAAGGCGCCTCGTTCGCCATCGGCACCCTGCGGTCTTCGGGCCTTTCCATCACCTTCGCGCCGCAGCCGGCAAGCCGTCGCGAACTGCACAGTTTCAGCTTCGCCGGCATGGCCGAAATGCTGGCCAAGTACGAAGCCTCCACTCCCGTCGCTGCTGAATAACGGACCCCTGAACATGCACCGCAAAGCGTTTCTCGCGGGAGCCTTCGCGCTCCTCGCGGCTGGCCCGGCCATCGCGCAGGCCATCCCGGCCACCGTCGACCAGCCGGTCACCATCACCTTCTACAACTACAACCTCGCTTCGGCCGGCATCGGTGCCGAGGCGACCAAGAAGCTGATCGCCGAGTTCACGGCGGCCAACCCCAACATCACCGTCGAAGGCGTGCCCTATTCCAGCGCCGACGCCAGCCGCATCCAGGCCGACCTCGCGGCGGGCCTACCGGTCGACCTGGTGCAGACGGTGTTCAGCGATCTCGACTTTGCCGTCGAGAATTTCGGCGCCAAGGCGCTCGAGGACCTGGTCCCGGCCGACGAACTGGCCGCCCATTTCGAAGGCATGAGCCCCAACGGGCTGAAGCTGGGCGTGCTCAACGGCAAGACTTACGGCCTCGCCTACACCTTCTCGACCCCGGTGCTGTTCTACAATGCCGACCTGTTCCGCGCCGCCGGGCTCGATCCCGACCAGCCGCCCAAGACCTGGGATGCGGTCAAGACGGCAGCCCTGAGCATCAAGGAAAAGACCGGCGCCATGGGCTTTACCGGCGGCATTATCGGTCCCGGCGCTGCCGACTGGCTGTTCCAGGGCGTGGTCCGCTCCAATAATGGCGAAGTGATCTCGCGCGATCGCAAGACCTTGAAGTTCGCCGAGCCCGAGGCCGTCGAAGCCGTGCAGATGCTGCGCGATCTCGCCGATGCCGGCGCCTACGAGAACATGGATTTCAACGGTGCGCTCGAAAACATGGCGGCCGGCAAGCTCGCCATGTACCTGCAGACCAGCGCTTTGCAGGCCGGCCTCGTCGCCGGCGCCAAGGACAAGTACGAGCTGCGCGCCTCGACCATGCCCAGCTTCGGCGACAAGCCGACCCGCCCGAACAATTCGGGCAGCGCGCTGACCATCCACACCGCCGATCCGATCAAGCAGCGCGCTGCGTGGGAGCTGATGAAGTTCCTCACCTCCAAGCACGGCTACACCGTGATCACCTCCGAGATCGGCTATCTGCCGCTCCGCACCGATATCGTCACCGATCCGCAATATCTCGCCGGCTGGGTCGCCGAGCACCCGCTGGTGCAGCCCAACCTCGATCAGCTGAGCCGCCTCGAGCCGTGGGATCCGATGCCCGGCCCGAACTATCGGCAGATCGTCAAGACGATGATGGACGCCGTGGAAATGGCGGTGTTCGGCGGCGCCGATGTGCAGCCGACCCTTGCCGATGCTGCCGCCAATGCCCAGGCGCTGATGCCCTGACGCTCCCCTGGCCCGCCCCGCTACCGGGGGGCGGGCCACCCCATGGAGATCGACGATGGCAGAGCTATCGATGTCGCGACGCGAAGCGTCCACGCTCAGGCTGAGGCGCGCCGGCAACTGGCGTGTTTCGCCCTGGCTGTATCTCGCCCCGGCCATCCTCACCCTGGTGGTCTGGATCTACTGGCCGCTGCTCGATGCGGTGCGGCTGAGCTTCTTCCAGTGGAACATGCTCCCCACCTCGGCGCAGAAATTCGTCGGCTGGGAGAATTATGCGCGCATCCTGGCGCTGCCCAAGTTCTGGCAGGCGCTGCGCAATACCGGCCTCTACGTGCTGGGGCTGCTGCCGCTCTCCGTGCTGGTGCCGCTGGCGCTCGCCATCTACACCCACGACCTGCCGGCGCGCTCGCGCAACATCTACCGTGCCATCATCTTCGTGCCGATGATCATTGCCCCGGTGGTCGCCGCCGCGGTCTGGCGCTGGCTGCTCGACCCGGGCTACGGCATGGTCAACACCGGCATCACCTGGCTTGGCTTCGATCCGGTCAAGTTCCTTACCGACCCCAAGGTCGCCATCTGGACGGTGATCGTCATCACCGGCTGGAAGCTGATCGGTTTTTCGACGCTGATCCTCTCGGCGGCCAATGCCAACATCAACCCGTCGCTGGTCGAGGCGGCACGCATGGATGGCGCCAGCAAGTGGGAAATCATCCGCGACGTCCGCTTGCCGCTGCTCAGCTCGTCCATCCTGTTCCTGGTGATGATGACGATCCTGCTCGGGGCGCAGTGGAGCTTCACCTACATCAACGTGCTCACCGGCGGCGGTCCGCTCGGGGCGACCACCAACATCTACTACCTGCTGTGGGATTTCGGCTTTTCCTCCATGTCGGTGGGCTGGAGCTCGGCCTCGGCAGTGATCCTGTTCCTCGGTTTCGGCGCCATCGCCTTTTTCCTCTTCAAGCTCATCGACAGGTACTCGTTCCATGACAACTGAGGTCATCGAAGCGGCCCGGCCGGCCGTTCGCCGGCTGCGCCGCAAGGCCGGCGAAGGCATCGGGCTCAACTCGGCCGCCGGGCACCTGGTGATGGTGCTGCTGTCGCTGTTCTGCCTGTTCCCGGTCTACTGGATGGTGGTGACCTCGCTGCGGCCGGCCAACGCCATCTTCGAGACCAGCCTGTGGCCGACCGCCCTGTCGCTCGACAACTACGCCTACGCGCTGAACGCCATCCCCATCGTCCGCATGCTCCTCAACACCCTGGTCATCTCGGTGGTGGTGACGGTGATCCAGCTGATGACCGGGCTGCTGGCCGCCTATGCCTTCGCCCGCTGGCGCTTCCCGTGCGACAAGCTGATCTATGCCGGAGTGGCGCTGACCTGGCTGGTGCCGTTCCAGGTGGTGATGATCCCCAACTACCTGCTGGTGGCGCAGATGGGGCTGCTCGACAGCCTGACGGCGCTGATCTTGCCGCATTTCGCCTCGGCGCTCGCCATCCTGTTGCTGGCGCAGTCGATGCGCAGCTTCCCCCGCGAAGTCATCGAAGCGGCCCGCATGGATGGCGCGCGCAGCTGGCGCATCCTGTGGGAGGTGATGACGCCGAACCTGCGCGGCACCATCGCCTCGCTGGCCATCCTCATCTTCATCTCGACCTGGAACGAGTATTTCTGGCCGCTGCTGCTGTCGCGCACCGCCGAGAACAGCGTCGTGCAGATCGGCATCCAGATGTTCATGACCTCGGAGGGCAACGCCTGGGGTCCGCTGATGGCGGCATCGACCATGGCCAGCCTGCCGATCCTCGTCGTCTACATCGTCCTGCAGCGCCAGGTCGTCCAATCCTTCATGAAATCGGGTATCCGCTGATGCTGAACCAACTCAACCGCCACCTGCCGGTCAAAGGCACCTACAATGTCCGCGACCTGGGCGGCTATGCCGCTGGAACCGGCGAGACGCGCTGGCGCCGCATCCTGCGCGCCGATGGCCTGCACCGGCTCGACGATGCGGGCATGGAGGTGCTGGTTGCCGAGGGCGTGACCACCGTCATCGACCTGCGCCATGCCGACGAACTGGCCACCCAGCCCAACCCGTTCAGCGCCAACCCGGCCGTGCACTATCACAACGTCTCGCTGTTCGACCGCCTGGCGCCTGTTCCCGCAGCTGGCCAGGATCTGCTGCTGGACCTCTACACGCTGGCGCTGGGCAGCCGGCAGCCGGCGATCGCCCAGGTGCTGACGATCATCGCCGAGGCGCCCGCCGGCACGGTGCTGTTCCACTGCACCGCCGGCAAGGACCGCACCGGCATCGTTTCGGCGCTGCTGCTCGCCGTCGCCGGTGTCGAAGCGGCGCTGATCGTCGAAGACTATGCCCTCACCGGCCCGATGATCGCGCCGATGATCGAGGAGATCGTCGCCGACGCCGCGGCGCGCGGCGCCGATGTGGAGACGTTCCGCCCGCTGCTGGCCTCGGACCCGGCAACGATGGCCGCCACCATTGCCCATCTCGAAGCGACCTACGGATCGGCAGCCAGCTACCTCGAGCGCATCGGGCTCGCCCCTGCGCTGATCGCCCGGCTGCACGACCGGCTCGTGGGAGAGGTCGCATGACCGACATCCTGATCACCGGGCTGAAGAAGACGTATGACGGCAAGCAGGTGCTGCACGGCATCGATGTCGCCATTGCCGATGGCCATTTCGTCGTCATCGTCGGGCCCTCGGGCTGCGGCAAGTCCACCTTGCTCCGCACCATTGCCGGCCTCGAGGATGCGAGTTCAGGGTCGATCTCGATCGGCGGCATCGACATGACAGAGATCGACCCGGCCGACCGCGGCTGCGCCATGGTGTTCCAGAACTACGCCCTCTACCCGCATATGAGCGTGCGCCAGAACATGGCCTATCCGCTCAGGATCGCCAGGCTGCCGCAGGCGGAACGCGACCGGCGGGTCGAGGAAGCGGCGCGCATTCTCAACCTCACCGAGTATCTCGATCGGCGCCCGGCTCAGTTGTCGGGCGGGCAGCGCCAGCGCGTCGCCATGGGCCGCGCCATCGTGCGCGAACCCGATGTGTTCCTGTTCGACGAGCCGCTCAGCAACCTCGATGCGCTGCTGCGCGTACAGATGCGCATCGAGATCAAGCGCCTGCACAAGCGGCTCAAGGCGACGTCGATCTTCGTCACGCATGACCAGGTGGAGGCAATGACGCTCGCCGACACGCTGATCGTGATGAATGCGGGGCATGTCGAGCAGATCGGGGCACCTTCCGAAATCTATCGCAAACCGGCCTCGGTATTCGTCGCCGGCTTCCTCGGGGCGCCGGCCATGAACCTGCTGCCGGCGACAATGGGCGCCACCGGCCGGATGAGCTTCGACGATGCATCCGGCGAGTTTTCCCTTAGCGCCACCGGCCTCGCGCCGGGAGCCCAGTTGATGGCCGGCATCCGCCCCGAGAATGTCGCCATTTCGCTCACCGCCACCGGCGGGCTGCCTGCCGTCGTCGACCTGGTCGAGGAACTGGGCAGTGCGCGGGTGGCCTATTGCAGGCTGAATGCGCGCGAACTGGCAGTGGTGCTGCCGCCCGGTGACGAACGCTACGAGGGGCGCCAGGTCTTCCTCGATTTCGCCGCCGAGGCGCTGCACCTCTTCGATCGGACCAGCGGCCAGCGTATCGATGTCGCCCCCTGGCGCGAGCCGGCGGCCGAGCGGGTGCTGGCCAGCGCCTGATCCGGCGTCACCCGGCTATGGGATGTGGCTGGGGCACGGTTGGATCGCCACTTCAATTCAAGTGTCTATCCGACGAATGGCAGGGCTCCACTCGCCGGCCATTCCGTGTTTAACATACTACCATACCGCGCCCGCGGACTGAGCTGTCACATCCCGTAGGAACATCCCATGCCTCATAAACTCCAGGTGCTCACTCCCGAGCAGGCGCAGCACTTTGTCCAAAAGGGCTACGTCCTCGTCAAAGGCTGCCTCGATCCCGAGCTGGCCGCGAAATGGACGGCAGAGGCCTATTCCCGGCTCGGCTACGACCCCGATGACCGCTCCACCTGGACCAAGGAAATCGTCTGGATGGACCGCAACCACGTGGCGGCGATCAAGGACATCTCGCCCAAGGCGTGGGGCGCGTTGTGCGACGTGACCGGCGGCGCCGACCGCATCGATCACAAGATCATGGAGATCGAGTCGCAGCACTTCACTACGATCAACTCCACCGAGTGGTCGGATGCCTTCATCGTCAATTTCCGCCGCGGCGCCGATAAGCCGTGGATGAAGCCCTCGCCCGAGGCCGGCGGCTGGCACAAGGATGGCAGCTTCTTCCGCCATTTCCTCGATAGCCGCGAACAGGGCCTGCTGACCGTGGTCTACTGGTCCAATGTCGGCCACAAGGGTGGCGGCACCTTCATCGCCCCCGACTCGATCAAGCACGTGGCTCGCTACCTCGCCGACCATCCGGAGGGCGTCGATCCGTCCTTCGATTTCGGCCACCTGATCGACAAGTGCGAGGAGTTCGTCGAGGTCACCGGCGAGGTCGGCGACTTCATCATCCTGCACCCCTACATGCTGCACGCCTCGTCGAATAACCACTCGCCCAACGTGCGCTTCATGACCAACCCGCCGGTGGTGCTGAAGGACCCGATGAATTTCAACCGCGAGGACCCCGCGGATTTCTCGCTGATCGAGCGCGCGACGCTGCACGGCCTCGGGCTCGACCGCTACGATTTCCGCCCCACCGGCCCGCGCGACGAGCAGTGGCAGGTGATCGGCTAAGCGCCTTGAGCTAGCTTTCGGAACTCGGCGACCACGGCCCACGAGCCCGGCGCCGGGCTTCCATATCGGCGACGAACAGCTGCGCTCGGGAAAGTCGAACCGCCTTGCTGCGGGGCGCCGCCCAGCTGCTCTCGCGCGGGTCGTCGCCATAATCGTTGGCACCGTACGTATCCGGCCCCAGGCACATCAACACCAGCAGCCAGATGCCGCCGATGAACGGCACGAGGCAGATCCAGTACCACCAGCCCGACCGACCGCTATCGTGCAACCGGCGTACCGTCACGGTGATGTTGGGGATGATGTGAATGACCACGCAGAACATCGTCAGCGGCCCCAGGCCGCTGACACCCGGCCGGAAATAGCCAAGTACCGCGACGTCGAGGTAGAACGCCACGAACACCAGCACGACCGAAATCAGCGTGTAGACCCAGTATTGCGTCCGCGAGGAGCGTCCCGCGAACTCGAAATACCGCAACATCGTGTCGAAATAGCCGAACATCTTTGATCTGGCCCCTGCCCTCGAAAGCAAAGCTAGGGCAAGACACTCAATATCCGATGTTGTCGAACGGTCGCAGTTTAGCGATCTCCAGCGATCAACCGCGCAGGCCCGGCGCCTCCTGCCCGGTGCGCGCCACATACTCGGTATAGCCGCCGCCATAGGCGTGGACGCCTTCAGGGGTCAGCTCCAGCACGCGATTGCTGAGCGCGGCGAGGAAGTGGCGGTCGTGCGAGACGAACAGCATCGTCCCCTCATATTGCGACAACGCCTCGATCAGCATCTCTTTAGTCGCGATATCGAGGTGGTTGGTCGGCTCATCGAGCACCAGGAAATTCGGCGAGTCGAACAAGAGCTTCGCCATCACCAGCCGGGCCTTCTCGCCGCCGGACAGCACGCGGCATTTCTTCTCGATCTCGTCGCCGGAAAAGCCGAAACACCCGGCCAGCGCCCTGAGCGCCGCCTGCCCGGCCTGCGGAAAGCTGTCCTCCAGCGACTGGAACACCGTGCGGTCGCCATCGAGCAGATCCATGGCATGCTGCGCGAAATAGCCGAGCTTGACGCTGGGGCCGACATTGATCGAGCCGTTGTCCGGCTCGGTGCTGCCCGCCACCAGCTTCAACAGCGTCGACTTGCCGGCGCCGTTCACGCCCATGATGCACCAGCGCTCCTTGCGCCGGACATGGAAATCCAGCCCTTCATAGATCGAGCGGCTGCCATAGGCTTTGTCGACGCCCTTCAGCAGCACCACGTCCTCGCCCGAGCGCGCCGGCGGGCGGAACTCGAAGTTGACGGTCTGGCGGCGCTTGGGCGGCTCGACCTTGTCGATCTTGTCGAGCTTCTTCACCCGGCTCTGCACCTGCGCGGCGTGGCTGGCGCGTGCCTTGAACCGCTCGATGAAGGCGATTTCCTTGGCCAGCATGGCCTGCTGCCGCTCGAACTGCGCCTGCATCTGCTTGTCCGAGAGGGCGCGCTGCTGCTGGTAGAACTCGTAGTCGCCCGAATAGGCGGTGAGCGACCCGCCATCGATCTCGACGATCTTGTTGACCACGCGGTTCATGAAGGCGCGATCGTGCGAGGTCATCAGCAACCCGCCCTCATAGCGCTTCAGGAAATCCTCGAGCCAGATCAGGCTTTCGATATCGAGGTGGTTGGAGGGCTCGTCCAGCAACAGCGCATCAGGCCGCATGAGCAGGATCTTGCCCAGCGCCACCCGCATCTTCCAGCCGCCCGACAGCGCGCCGACATCGCCGTCCATCATCTCCTGGCTGAAGCCGAGCCCATCGAGCACTTCACGAGCCCGCGCATCGAGGCTGTAGCCGTCGAGTTCCTGGAACTGACCCTGCACCTCGCCGTAGCGGGTGATGATCTCATCCATCTCGTCGGCGCGATCGGGGTCTGCCATCGCCGCTTCGAGTTCGCTCATCTCGGTGATCAGCGCGCCGGCCGGTCCCGCGCCTTCCATCACCTCGGCGACGGCGCTGCGCCCGGCTATGTCGCCGACATCCTGGCTGAAATAGCCGATGGTGATGCCGCGATCGACCGCCACCTGCCCCTCGTCGGGCTGCTCCTCGCCGGTGATCATCCGGAACAGCGTGGTCTTGCCGGCGCCGTTCGGGCCGACCAGCCCGATCTTCTCGCCGCGCTGCAAGGCGGCAGAAGCTTCGATGAAGACGATCTGCTTGCCGTTCTGCTTGGAAATGTTCTCGAGGCGGATCATGCGCTTAGGAGGCCCTGCTGAAGTGTCGGGCCTGTGCTGACTGGTCGCGGCCGCTGGTTCGTCCGTGGCGTAAAGCATCCGCGGGCCGGCGACGCAAGCGCAGCGGCGTCACAGGTGCCCTGCGCCATAGACAACGGCCGGGCATAGAAGGGCTTTACATTACTTACGCAATCACGTAATTACGTGTTCATGCAAACACAAGATCCGCTCACCGCCACCTTCGCCGCGCTTGCCGACCCCACCCGTCGCGCCATGCTGGCGCGGCTGACCCGGGGACCGGCGACGGTCAACGAACTGGCCGAACCATTCGCGCTCACCCTCCCCACCGTCTCGCGGCACCTCAAGGTGCTCGAGCAGGCGGGGCTGATCAGCAAGCAGCGCTCGGCCCAATCCCGCCCCTGCACGCTGGAAATCGCCCCGCTCGCAGAGGCCGACGCCTGGATGGCGCAGTATCGCGAGTTCTTCGCCACCCGCTTCGACCGGCTCGATACTCAGCTCAAGGCCATGATGGCCGCCCGTGCCGAGGCGGCCAGCACTTCCACGGGAGATCAGTAACATGCCCGCTACCTATGCCCTCGATCGCGGAATGACCCTGCAACGCACCTTCGCGGCGCCCGCCAGCGTGGTGTTCGAAGCCTGGACCGACCCGGCCTATCTCGACTGGTACTTCAACCCTGGCCAGCACACCGATCAGCCCGCGACGGTCGACCTCAGGGTCGGCGGCCAGTGGCGGCAGGAAATGGTGGAGACGCCGCAGAAGCGCTATTTCACCGGCGGCGTGTATCGCGAGATCGTGCCGGGCAGGAAGCTGGTCTTCTATTGGGGCGCCGTCGGCGGCTGGCCCGAGCTCGACCTCGACAATCTCGACGAAAGCCCCCTGGTCACCATCAGGCTCACGCCCTACGGCGCCCAGACGGTAATGGATTTCCACGTGCAGTTCCCCGACCAGTACGCCCCCGAACGGGTCGACTGGTGGATGAATTGCGGCATGGTGGCCGGCTGGAACATGACCATCGACCGCCTGGTCGCCGTGTATGAGGCGGCGCGTCGCGCCAGTTGAAATGCAGCGGGGCGCGCACCCCAGGTGCACGCCCCCGCCCGTTCAGCTGACCTCGGCCCTCAGTCGAAGAAGTTCTCGTCGCCTTCTTCGAGGTACTTTTTGGCTTCCTTGGCGATCAGGTTGACGCCGAGGCCCGGACGATCCGGCACATCGATCAGTCCGCCCTTCACCGGCATGCCCTCAAAACCCTCGGTGATGTCGTACCAGAACGGCTCGAAGCGGGCCGGATACTCGAAGGCGATCAGGTTGTCCGGCATGGTCGCGCAGACCTGGATCAGCGCGGCGAGCCCGAGAATGCCATTGGCAGTGCCGTGCGGCGCGATGGCGATGCCGTGCAGGTCCGCGTGCTCGGCCACCCACTTGATCTCGGCGAGACCGCCGACATCGCAGGGATCGGGGCCGATGACGTTCACCGCATGGCTCTCGATCAGTTGCTTGTAGTGCTGGCGCAGATAGATCTGTTCGCCGGTATGGATCGGCGTCGTCGTGTGGTGCGTCACGTCCTTGTAGACGTCGGGGTTGACGTAGGGCGAGTAGTCGCCGGTCACCGTGTCCTCGATCCACAGCAGATGCAGGTGCTCCACGGCCTTGGCGAGGCGCAGCGCATCGAGCGGCATGAAGCCCGGGCCGGCATCGACCGCGGTGTTGTACCCCTTGCCCAGCGTCTCGCGGGCCGAGGTGATGCAGGCCACCAGATGGTCGAAGCCTTCCTTGGTCATCGTGCCCTTGTGCGGGTACGGGAACGGCGCATCCTCCTGCACCTCGCCATAGAAGAAATCCGGAAAGTCGCGGACCATCGACGAGTGGTAGGCGCTCGGCAGCTTGAACAGGGTGAACTCGCCCTTCAGCGACTTGCCGTATTCGGCCCAGCGCTTGTAGCCGGCCGGAGTGTGCTCGGCGCCGCCGGGCACTTCGGCCTGGTACAGCGTGCGATAGGTGCGGACCTGGTCGCGCACCTTGCCGCCGAGCAGCCGATAGACCGGAGCGTTCAGTGCCTTGCCGGCAATGTCCCACAGCGCATGCTCGATGGCCGAGACGGCCGAGCCGAACGGCTTGAAGCCGCCGCGCACGCGGATGCGCCGCATCACGCGCTCGACGTCGCGCGGATCCTGCCCGACGATCCAGTCCTTGAGCTGCAGCACCTGCGACTTCACGTAAGGCTTCGGAGTCTCGATCTGGCTCCAGCCGGTGATGCCCTCATCGGTGGTGATGCGGATCACCGGGCTCGAGGCGATGATCGCGCATTTCAGGTCTGTAATCTTCAACGGGAAGCTCCTCAATCCCTACCATACCAGTATGGCAGCTATGCCGTATTCCGGCGCGGATTTGAATGCTCCTAATGGGGAATTCGATGGCGACAGGCGACAAAATCGGGCCCTGTGCGCAATCAACCACGCGTCAACCGCGTCGCTCAGCGCGACGCGGTTGAAAGATGGCCGCCGCCCTGCGCGATATCAGCCGGCTTTCGCCATCACCGTCTTGACCACGTCGGACAGCCGGGTGGCCGCCGCCAGGTCGGCGGTGTCGAGCGCCGCCCCGGAGCGCTTCTCGATCTCGACGCTCCACTCCACCAGATCGAGACTGTCGAGCTCGAGTTCGCCCAGTTCCAGGTCGCCGTCAGGGGCCTGCAGCCGCGCCGAGACGACGGGATTGTTGAACGACCTGGCAGTCTGGTGCAGCGCCTCGACGATCAGGCGGCGGGCTTCAGCTTCCGTCATCGGCTAATATCCACTTCGAAAATGCTGGGGACATTGAACACATAGCTGTCCAGTGGCAGCTCGTACCGGCTCACCTCTACCCTGGTCGACAGCGTCGCCAGCCGGGCCGCGATCGCTCCCCAGAGTTCGACCGAGAGCGGCCGGCCGAGGCACGCATGCGCGCTGGCGCCGAAAAAGCGATGGTGCTCGGTAGCCGGCCCATGGCCGTAAGTCTGCAGCACCACCCGCACCCGGTCCCCCTCGGCCAGGTCGAGCCCGCCGGCCTGCAGCGCCGTCGCGGCGATCCGCTCGACGAACGGCACAGCCGTCCGCTGCGGCAGCTTGGGAAAGACGATGCTGCTCAGCGGCTGGCCGGCATGCTCGGTGAACAGGTTCGCGAGACTCTCGGCCAGCGTGCCGACCAGCGCGTCCTTGCCGACCACCAGCAGCCCCAGCCGCATGCCGACCTCGTCGTCGCTGGCCTCCGGCCCCATCCGGTCGCGAAGATGCGCCTCGAGCGCCGCCATGTCGGCCTCGAGCCGCACCCGGCGGCTCATGCCGATGGATTTGTCGAACACCAGCGACACATCGTCGAGCGCCAGGTGATCCGGCAGGTCGACCGCTACCAGCGTCGCGAACAGTCCCCGCACCAGCGGCTTGATCACCGCAGTCATCAGTTCGGCCTGCCCCGGCTCGGCAAACCGCGCGAGGTGGCCCGGCAGACTGTCGGCGGCCCAGGCATGGATCGCCTGGTGCCGCGCCGCGATCCAGGTACTGGCTCGGCGCCGCGCCTCGGCATGCCGCTCGCCATACATCGAGAGCGGGATATGCTCGAAGGCGAAGGCCACGCTGGCAAAGGCTTCGCCCATGCCGGACGGCATGTTGCGATAGTGTTCGAGGGCCGGCGCCGGCAGCAGGCCAGGCACGGAAAGCAGCTCCCGGCAACGGTCCGGCTCGACCACGATCCACGCACGCGCCGTGCGGTCGTAGAATGGCGGAGCAACGCGCGCCGACTTGAGGAAGTCGTCGCGCTCCGGCTGCCGATAGACCGTCAGATAATTGTGGTTTCCGGCCCCAGTCATGCCCGTCCATGCCTCGAATTCAGTGCGAACCAACAGATGTGGCAACGCCGTCGACCAATCGCCCAAGCCGGACGCAGCGGCAAGACTAGCACCCTGCCCCAGACCCGTCAGGCGCAAACTGCGCGGCGGCCGGAACGATTGCGGAGGACGCCGAAATTTCTTTCGAGCGCCGCCTCAGACGCCATCGACGTTCGCGCTCCGCGCAACGAGTCAGTGTGCTGCGTTTTGACGATGCCGGCATTATCCGAACCTTAACCGCGGCATAGGAAATTGGCTTCCAGCGCGCGCCGTATTGCAGCGCGAAGACTGGGTTTTCCGCGCGACTTCGGGCGGACTTCGAGAAGCTGACAGGAGTCGCTTCGAACAGGGATGGCAGTGCGATCGGACCGCGCCGATCGACCGCCTCAGGTTCGCTGGACCCTGTCCTTGGTTTAGTAGCGCGGGTCCTGTTTTATGCGTCTCATCATCGGCATCGTGGTTATCTTTGCCAGCGTCATCGGCGGCTATGTCGCCATGGGCGGGCATCTGGAGGTGCTGGTCCAGCCGTTCGAGGCGGTGATCATCCTCGGCGCGGCTTTCGGCGCCTACATCATCGGCAATACCGGGCCGGTGCTGAAGCAGACGGCCAGCATCTTCGGCATCCTGTTCCGCGGCCCCCGCTACGACAAGGCGGCCTATGTCGAGCTGCTCGGGCTGCAGTTCACGCTGTTCAAGCTGGTGCAGGCCAAGGGCGTGCTGGCGCTCGAGCCGCATATCGAGGATCCCGAAAACTCCTCGATCTTCCAGCGTTTCCCGACCTTCGCCAAAAACCACCATGCGGTGGAGTTCATGTGCGACTACCTGCGCATGGTCACCCTCGGCAGCAACGTCGCCCATGAGATGGAAGCGTTGATGGACGAGGAACTGGAAACGCACCACCAGGAAAACGACCGCCTCGTCTCTGCCGTGCAGGCACTGGCCGACGGCACGCCGGCCCTCGGCATCGTCGCCGCGGTGCTCGGCGTGATCAAGACCATGGGCTCGATCAGCGAGCCGCCCGAGGTGCTGGGCCACATGATCGGCGGCGCGCTGGTCGGAACGTTCCTCGGCGTGTTCGTCGCCTATGGCTTCTTCGGCCCGATGGCGCAGTCGCTGCGCAACATCTTCGAGGCGGAGTCGAAATACTTCCTGTCGATGAAGGTCGGCCTGCTGGCCCAGATGTCGGGCTACGCCCCGGCCATCGCCGTGGAGTTCGCCCGCAAGGCGCTGATGTCCGAGGTGCGGCCGACTTTCGCCGAGATCGACGAAGCCACGGCCAACCTGCCGGCATCGTAAGGGACTGATACGCCATGGCGCGCAACGAACAGACCATCATCATCAAGAAGGTCAAGAAGGCCGGCCATGCTCACCATGGCGGCGCCTGGAAGATCGCCTACGCCGACTTCGTGACCGCCATGATGGCGTTCTTCCTGCTGCTGTGGCTGATCAGCATGACCACGCCCGAGCAGAAGAAGGGGCTCGCCGACTATTTCGCCCCGCCCAATGTCAGTGAGAGCACCAGCGGCGCCGGTGGTGTCATGGGCGGGCAGGCATTCGCCGAAGACGGCGCCAAGATCGCTGTCGAATCCACCAAGGACGCGCTCACCGCTCCCGAGAGCAGCGAGGCCGGCCCGAAGATGGAATCGCGCGGTGGCGTAGCCGAGATTGGCGGCAGCGACTACGACGCCGTGCGCGCCTCCAACGTGTCGCTGGAGTCGCGCTACAACGCCGACTACCATGCCGCGGCCGCCAGCATCAGGCAGGCCTGGCAGTCCCTCCCCGATATCACCAAGATCGCCGACAACCTCCTGGTGCGCGAAACCGAGACCGGGCTCGACATCGAGATCATGGACCAGGAAGGCCGGCCCATGTTCCCCGAGGGATCGAAATATCCCTACGAGGCGACGCGCAAGGCCATCGCAGCCCTCGCCCCGATCCTGCAGAAACTCTCCAACCAGATCACCATCTCTGGGCACACCGCCGCGGGCGCGGTCTACGACAACCCCCGCTATGGAGCATGGGACCTGTCGAGCGACCGCGCCAACGCGGTGCGGGCCATCCTCGGCGAATTCGGGCTGTCGGACGATCGCATCCGCGCCGTGAACGGCAGTGCCACGTCCGAGCCTCTGTTTCCGAACGATCCCTACCTCGCCGGCAACGGCCGGGTGCAGATCACCGTGCGTTATGAAGCGCCGCCGGTTCCCGCCGGCCTGAAGCCGTAGCTCTGCAACGCTTCGCCAAACCGCATCCGGCCCGGAAACCGGGCAACAAAAAAGGCCCCCTCGGGGCCTTTTCCGTCGTTGCGCCGTCAGGACAAGTCCCTCAGCGCCACGGGGCGTGGTCGTTGCTCGCTCGCCAAACAGCAAGTCCGCAGACTTTGCCCGAAACGCTCTTTAGAGCGCCTTGAGGTTCGTCGCCGAAACCTTGCCGTCACGGCCCTTTTCGAGCTCGTAGCTCACCTTCTGGCCTTCGGCGAGGCCGGACAGGCCCGAGCGCTCGACGGCAGAGATGTGGACGAAAGCGTCCTTCGAACCGTCGTCCGGCTGAATGAAGCCGAAGCCTTTGGTGGTGTTGAAGAACTTGACGGTGCCCTCGATCATGATGGCCCCCTTTTCAATTGTCGTGCGCAGGACCTTCCCGCTTGCACGCGTTCCTCGGTCGGCGACATGCCGTCCGGGTCTAAACGTTCACAATATCAAGAGGTAGCCAATTGGACCGCGAACGGCCCGAGCTGGTAGCACCGGATGGAAGCGAAACGTAGTCGGTAATATCTGCCACCATTGCGCCTTATTCAAGGCCGGGGCGCAACGATCACCGATATGGCGCCAGATCGACCTCGTCGACAACCCGCTCAAAACTCTCCAGTTCGCTGCGCACCCGATAGAGCAAGGGGCCGGTTTCATGCGGCAGCACCGCCACCACCTGGCAGATCGCCGCCGACCGGGCGATGTCGCGTGAACCGCGCGCCATGGTCAGACGCTGCCCGACCTGGAAGCGGTGCACCGCGTGCGGCGTGGCAGACTGCGCCGGCTGGCGATGGAACTCGACGGGATCACGATCGGCACCCGGCGCCTGGGCGCCCCGCCTGCTTTTGGCAGCGCCAAGGCGGCGCGTCACCGGCACGGCGATGCTCTTGAACGTACTCACGGTGATCCTGGGGTAAGAGTCCGGCGCCACGGACGCGACGCCGGTATCACTCCGGCCTGAGCCTCGTGCGAAGCCTAGCACAATCCGCCCTGCGGCAACAGGCGGTTGTCCCGCCGCGCCTCGTCGCCCTGCCCGCTCGGTGCGGAAAGCTCTGCCACTTTTCCATAAAGCCCTCTACCCTCGGCCGATGGACCAGTTATGCGCCGCGATCGCCGCCATCACCTTCGGCCTCTGCACCCCGCAAACGGCCACGCCCAGCTTTATCGACGTTTCGGCCGAGGCGCTGCCACCCAAGCCCGGCTCGCCTAACGCGATGGCCGCGAGTGCCGCCGATCTCGACGGGGACGGTGACCTCGATCTCGCAATCGCCATCGAGTATGGCGGCAATCGCGTCCTGCTCAATGACGGCGCGGGCCGGTTTGCGGCGGCGCCACTGCGCGGGCCGAGCGGCGACCACGAGGATGTCGCCATCGCCGACTATGACCGGGATGGCGATCTCGACCTGGTGTTCCTCGGCGAAGACGATCAGGTGGTGGGCTATCACCTCAATGACGGCGCTGCCGGCTTCATCGACGTGTCGGACCGCCTGCCCAACCGCGCCACCTCCAACACCGTGGTCGCGACCGACGTCGATGGCGACGGCGATGCCGATCTGGTTGTCGCCAATGCCGGCCCGGACTTCATCTGGATCAACGACGGCGCCGGTGGCTTCACCGACGAAAGCCGGGCACGGCTGCCGCAGCACGACGATATCAGTCAGGACATCGCAGTCGGCGACATCGACGGCGATGGGGACGTTGACCTGGTTTTCGGCAACGAGGAGCAGAACCGGCTTTACCTGAACGATGGCGAGGGCTTCTTCACCGAGGCGACGCTGCCGCGGCGCGCCACGCCCGAGGAAACCCGCGACGTGCACCTCGTCGACATCGATGCTGACGGCGACCTCGATCTCTATTTCGCCAATGTCCGCATCTTCAACGCCGACCGCGATCAGCAGGATCGGCTGCTGCTGAACGATGGCGCGGCGCGCTTCACCGACGTGACCGCAACGCATCTCGTCGGCGACGACGAGCTCACCACCGCCGTCGCCTTCATCGACTATGATCGCGATGGCGATCTCGACCTGATCCGCGGCAGGCTGGGCGACCTGCAGGCCAGGCGCTCGGATTTCCCGCTGCTGGCCTTTGCCAATGACGGCGCCGGCCACTTCGTCGCCGCTCCGGGCGTCATCCCGCCTATTGCCGGGGCCAATGCCTTCGACATCGAGGTTGCCGATTTCAACGGCGACGGGCGGCCCGACCTGTTCGTTGCCAGCCGCGGCGGTCCGGACCGACTATTGCTCGGGCTCAAATGAAAATGGCCCGACGGTTTCCCGTCGGGCCATTCATTAGCCGCTGGCTGAGCGTCAGCCGTTCGGCGAGCACGGAGCCAGGTAGCGGCGACCATTGCGGTCTTCCCAGACGCACTTGGTCGGGTCGTCGCGGTAGCGGCCGATGAGCTCGCCGGCCACGGCACCGCTGATGCCGCCGACCGTCGCGCCGACCAGCGCGCCGCCGACCGTACCCGTCGTGACGCCACCGATGACGGCGCCGGCGATGGCGCCGGTGCTGGCGGTCTTTTCGGTGGTCGAACACGCCGCGAGCGTCAGCGCCGCGGTCAACACCACGGCAATGGATAGAACTTTACGCATGAATACCCTCCGGGAGGTTTGTTAAGACGCGAGCCCACGACGACAATGCGCGGCACCACAATAGGTTCCGCTCGAACTTGAGACAAATCGTCGGCTGCGATAAGGCTCCTTCGCGACTGGGATTACCACCATGACTGAGCCGACGACGGTGCCGGTAACCGGCACCGATGCTTCCACATTCTCCAACCGTTGGACAACAGAGCTTCGCGCCAGCTTTGCGCTGGCCTGGCCGTTGATCATCGCGCAACTGGCGCAGAACCTGCTGTTCACCACCGATGTGGTGCTGATGGGCTGGCTCGGCCCGAAATATCTGGCTGCCGGCACGCTGGCCGGCGCTTTCCTCGTGCCGTTCCAGTTGACCGGCATCGGTATCGTCGGCGCCGTGGCGCCGCTGGTGGCGCAGGCGCGCGGCCGCGGCGACACCAAGGCGGTGCGCCGCATCGTGCGCCAGGGCTTCTGGGTCGCCATCCTGGTGGCCACGCTGCTGGTGCCGATCGTGCTCAACATCCGCCCGATCTACCTGGCGATCGGGCAGGACCCGGAGGTGACGGCACTGGCTGAAAGCTACATGTTCGCCGGCTTCTGGATGCTGTATCCGGCGCTCGGCATCATGGTGGTGCGCTCGTTCCTCTCGGCCTTTGCCGCGACGCGGATCATCCTCGTCGTCACCATCATCGGCGTGCTGGTCAACGCGCTACTCGCCTATACGCTGATCTTCGGCCATTTCGGCTTCCCGCGCCTCGAACTGCGCGGCGCGGCCATCGCCACCGGCCTCGTCAACCTGATCATGTTCCTGGCCCTGCTGGGCTACGTGGTCACCCACCGCAAGCTGAAGCGCTTCCATATCCTGGTGCGGTTCTTCAAGCCGGACTGGCCGCGCTTCCGCGAGATCCTCAAAGTCGGCTTGCCGATCGGCCTGACCGTCGCTGCCGAAGTCGGGCTGTTCTCGGTTGCCGCCATCCTGATGGGCCGGTTGGGCACCAACGAGACTGCCGCGCACGCCGTGGCGCTGCAGCTCGCCTCGACGGCCTTCATGGTGCCGCTGGGCCTCGGCATGGCGGCGACGGTTCGCGTCGGCCTCGCCTATGGCCGCGGCGATGCCGAAGGCGTTCGCCTTGCCGGCTGGACAGCGATCGTCATGGGCACCGGTTTCATGGCGCTGACCGCAGCTCTGTTCCTCGCCGTGCCGCATGCGCTGGTGACGATCTTCCTCGACAGCTCCGATCCCGCCAATGCCACGGCGCTGATGCTCGCTGCCACCTACCTGGGCATTGCCGGCATTTTCCAGCTGGTCGATGGTGCGCAGGTGGTGGCCGCCCACTCGCTGCGCGGCCTCTCCGACACCCGCACACCGATGCTGCTCGCCATTTTCGGCTACTGGTTCGTCGGCCTGCCGACCGCCTATGTGCTTGGCTTCGTCTTCGACCTGCGCGGCGTCGGCGTGTGGCTGGGCCTTGCGACCGGCCTCGCCTTCGTGGCGGTATTGCTGGTCAGCCGGTTCGCCCTGCGCGGCCGGCTCGGCCTGATGAAGACCCTTGCCGCATCCGTCTAGGACCCCTGACCATGGCTCAGCTCAAACCCGCCGAACAACGCGTCGCCGACGCCCTCGCCAGGCACGCCCTGCCGGCCCAGGTGATCGTGCTCGAACAGTTGGCGACCACCGCGCAGATGGCGGCCGACGCGCTTGGCGTCGACGTCGGCCGGATCGTCAAGTCGCTGCTGTTCAAGGGCAAAGATAGCGGCAAGCCCTACCTGCTGCTGGTCTCGGGCAGCAATCGGGTGCATGAGAAACGCGCCGGCCAGCGCATCGGCGAAGTGCTCGAGCGGCCGGATGCGGATTTCGTCAAGCTCCACACCGGCTTTTCCATCGGCGGTGTCTCGCCCTATGGGCACCCTGCCCCGCTGACCACCTATCTCGACGAGGCGCTCCACAACTTCGGCACGGTCTGGGCGGCGGCCGGCGATCCCCGTTCGGTGTTCGAAATTACCGCCGCCGATCTCGAACGCACCACCGGCGCCACCCGGATCGACGTCACCTGAGCCGTCTCAGGGAACGATCCAGTTCCACTCGGCCATGCGGTTGCGGAACCAGGTGCGTTGCCGCTTGGCATATTGCCGGGTCGCAATGACGGCGCGTTCGATCGCGACATCCTCGTCAATCTCTCCGGCCAGCAGCCCTGCGATTTCGGGCACCCCGATCGCCTTCATCGCCGGCAGGCTGGGGTCGAGCTGCAGCGCCAGCAGCGCCTCCACCTCTTCGACCGCGCCGCTCGCGAACATGGCCTCGAACCGTCGGGCGATGCGTTGGCGCAGCACCTCACGGTCGGGGTTGAGCACCATGCGTTCGAGCGTGAAGCCGTCGAGCAGCCCCTTCTGCGCTTCATCCTGATAGCTGGCGAGCGAGCGTCCCGTCGCGTTCAGCACCGCCAGCGCCCGGATCACCCGCTGCGGGTCGGGGGCTTTCAGGCGGCCCGCGATGGCCGGGTCGCGCGCCGCGATGAGCCGCCCCCGCCCTTCCCGATCCAATCCCTCGACCTCGGCCGCGGCGGCGGCCAGCGCCTCCGCCGGCACCTCCGGCACATCGGCGAACCCGGTGGTCAGCACGTCGAAATAGAGCCCCGTACCGCCCACGAAGATCAGCGGCCGGTCGGCCTCCGCTTCGATCACCGCCGCCGCCGCCCGGGCCCACTCGCCGGTCGAAAAGCGGACTGATGGAGGCACCGCGCCATAGAGGCGATGCGGCACCCCGGCCATCTCGATCTCGGATGGCCGCGCGGTCAGCAGGCGCAGCACGTCATAGACCTGCAGCGCGTCGGTGTTGACGATCACCCCGCCTTGTTGCCGGGCAAGTTCGAGCGCCAGCGCCGACTTGCCGCTGGCAGTCGGACCCGCTATCAACACCGCTCGCCTTTCCGGGCGTTTGCCCATCCTTTTCAGGCCCTTCTCACGCACATGACGGTACTCTGCCTCATCGCCAACCCGGCTGATCCCGCAATTGACTCGGCGCTGGTCGCGGCGATCCAGCACGAGACCAGGGGCGAGATCAACTGGCTGCACCAGCGCGTCGCCTGCGAGATCGAATCCCCGAGCGCTGCCGACCCGGTCGCCGCCGCCCGTGCCGTCATCGGCAACCGGCCGGTGGATGTCGCCCTGGTGCCCGCCGCCGGGCGCCGCAAACAGGTGCTGGTCGCCGACATGGATTCGACCATGATCGAGCAGGAATGCATCGATGAACTGGCCGATGCGGTCGGCATCAAGGCCGAGGTCGCCGCCATCACCGAGCGCGCCATGAATGGCGAACTGGATTTCGAGCAGGCGTTGCGCACCCGCGTGGCACTGATCAAGGGCCTCGAGCGCGCCGCCATCGAAGAGGTTCGGCGCGAACGCATCACCCTCGCCCCCGGGGGTCGGGCGCTGATCCACACCATGAAGGCCTACGGCGCCTATACCTCGCTGGTCTCGGGTGGCTTCACCTTCTTTGCCGACTATTTCGCCAGGCGGATCGGCTTCGACGAGGCGATCGCCAACGTGCTGGAGTTCGACGGCGACCGGCTGACCGGCACCGTGGCCAGCCCGATCGTCGACAAGTCGACCAAGCTGCGCCGTATCGAGGCGCTGGCCGCCGAGCGCAACCTGCCGATGAGCGCCACCATGGCGGTCGGCGACGGCGCCAACGACCTCGACATGATCAAGGCCGCCGGCTTCGGCGTGGCCCTCCACGCCAAGCCGCATGTCGCGGCACAGGCCGGCATCCGCATCGACCACGGCGATCTCACCGCCCTGCTCTACCTGCAGGGCTACACCGACGAGGACATCGTCAGGTGAGGCTGGAAACGGAGCGACTGATCCTCAGGTCGTGGGAGAGCCGCGACCACGCTCCGCTGGCGGCCGTTCTCGGCGATCCCGAGGTCCGCCGCTTCTATCCCTCGACCGCGACGCCGGAACAGACGCTGGCGCAGCTCGCATCCTCGATCGACAAGCAGGCCGCAACCGGCTTCCATTTCGGCGCGGCGGAACTCAAGGCCACCGGCCAGTTCGTCGGCCTCATCGGGCTCGGCTATATCCCGGAGCAGACGCGCGCCGCCATTCGTGGCCAACCGGCCGTCGAGATCGGCTGGCAGTTCGACAAGGCGTTCTGGGGCCAGGGCCTCGCGCCGGAGGGCGCCCGCGGCTGGCTCGACTATGGTTTCGGCACGCTCGGCCTGCCCGAGATCGTGGCCTTCACCTACGCCGGCAACCTGCCCAGCCAGCGCGTCATGGCCAAGATCGGCATGACGCGCGACCCGGACGCTGATTTCGAGCATCCGGGGCTGGCCCCGGGGCATCCGCTGCGCCCGCACGTTGTCTATCGCATCGCCAACCCGGACACGTTTCTCAACGTTTGAGGCTGCGGCCGCCTGCCCTCACCGGACGCAGAAAGCTCAGCTCAGGCGCACCGCGATGAACCGGCTGGTGCCGGTGGGATCGACCACCTTGAACAGCACGGCCGGACGGCCGGCCTCCTTGGCCTGGCCCACCAGTTCCCTCAGCTCATCGACTGTGCCGATCTCCTTCTGGTTCACCTCCGTGACCAGCAGGCCGGCGATGAATCCCTTCTTGTCGGCATCGCTGCCGCTTTTGACCGCGGTGACGACGATGCCGTCCTCTTCCGGCGCGATGCCGTACTCGGCGCGGCTGGCATCATCGAGCAGCGCCACGTCGAACCCCACCATGTCGGTCAGGCCGGGGGCCGGTGCATCGGGTTCGGCCACCGTCTCCTGCGGCGCCGGCGTCGGCTCGGGAGCGGCCGGTGCGTTGTTCTTGGCGATCAGCTGCTCGCCCAGTTCCAGCCGCCCCAGCGTGATGCTGAGCGTCGTTTCCTTGCCGTTGCGCAGCACCTTGACCGGCACGGCCTTGCCCACCTCGGTTTCGGCCACCACACGTGGCAGGTCGCGCATGCGGGCGATCGGCTTGCCGTCGAACTCGAGGATGATGTCTCCCTCGATCACCTGCCCCTCGGATGGCCCGCCCTTGGTGACATCGATCACCAGCGCGCCCGCCGTGCTCTTGAGGCCGAGACTGTTGGCGATGTCCTCGCTCACCTCCTGGATGCCGACCCCCAGCCAGCCTCGACGCGTCTCGCCGAACGCCGCCAGCTGGTCGATCACCGGGCGCGCCAGGTTTACCGGCACGGCAAAGCCGATGCCCAGCGAGGAGCCGCCACGGGCGATGATCGCAGTGTTGATGCCCACCACCTTGCCGTCCATGTCGAACAACGGGCCGCCGGAATTGCCCTGGTTGATCGCTGCGTCGGTCTGGATGAACTGGTCGTAGGGGCCGGACTGGATGTCGCGATTGCGCGCCGAGACGATCCCCAGCGTCACCGAACCGCCAAGCCCGAACGGGTTGCCGATCGCCATCACCCAGTCGCCCACCACCGCCTTGTCGCTGTCGCCGAACTCGACGAAGGGCAGTTCGTGCCCCGCCTCGATCTTCAGCACCGCCAGGTCGGTCTTGTCGTCCTTGCCGATGATCTTGGCCGGTAGCCGGGTGCCATCGGTGAGATACACCTCGATCTGTTCGGCGCCCTCGATCACATGATTATTGGTGACCACGATGCCTTCGGCCGAAATGATGAAGCCCGAGCCGAGGCTGCGCGCCTCCTGCATCTGCTCCTCGCCCAGGCCATTATTGGGGTTGTGCTCGTCGAACAGATCCTCGAGCGGCGAGCCGTCCGGCAGATCGGGGAACGGGACGCCACCACCGCCGGGCACACGGCGCGACGTGCCGATATTGACCACAGCGGGAGACAGTTGTTCGGCGAGAGCCGCGACCGACTCCGGTCCCTTGGCCACGGCGGGAAGAACCTGCACCGGCAAAACCAGCAGCCCGGCCAAGGCCAGGGCCCGCAACATCCGACCGGCAACACGCATCGACTTCTCCCGCAACGACTCAGCCCTGGGCCCGCGCCTCTCGCGGTCAGCCCCGGAGCAACCACAAGAGAACAAGTCCGACCCCGGCGCAAGCCAGCGCCGCCGCACGAATGGTTGAAGCTGGCGTCGATTGGATCGACGCCAGCAACTTCTTCATCTGTTCGGGAAACGCGGCGTAAACGAGCCCTTCAAGGACCAGCACGAGGGCCAGTGCCGAGAAGAGCTCGAGCATTTACTGCGCCGGCGCGGCCGGTGCAGGTTCGGCGGCCGGAGCCGTGATGGCCGGCGCGGTTTCCGCCGGAGCCGTATCTGCCGGAGCGGTAGGCGCCGGCGTGTCGTTCGCCGGTCCGGACAGGATCGGCGAGTCGTTGGCCGGCTCCTCGACCAGCGGCGTCGGCGGGATCGGCGTCGTCGCGGCCTCGGGCGGCGGCGTCACGTTGTCGGGGTTCTGGTTCTGGAAGAACCGGAAGAACTCCGTATCCGGCGACAGCACCATGGTGGTGCCGTTCGGCCCCAGCGCCGCGCGGTACGACTGCATCGAACGGTAGAAGTCGAAGAAGTCGGTGTCGCGGTTATAGGCATCGGCGAAGATCTGGCTGCGCTGGCCGTCGCCCTCGCCTCGCAGGATTTCCGCATCACGACGGGCAGCCGAGAGGATCTCGACGGCCTGGCGGTCGGCGATGGCGCGCGCCGTCTGCGCCGCTTCCTGGCCGCGGGCACGCAGCAGGGCCGCTTCGGCCAGACGTTCGGCCTTCATGCGGTTGAAGGTATCGGCCGAAACGCTCGGGTCGAGATCGGTGCGCAGGATACGCACGTCCACCACTTCGATGCCCAGCTGGGCCATGTCGGGACGGATCAGGTCGCGCGCTTCCCGCATCATCTCCGGGCGCTGCTCGGACAATGCTTCGGTAAAGGCCCTCAGACCATAGACCTGACGCAGCGCCGCGTCGAAACGCGTCGAGATCCGGTCTTCGACCACCCGCAGGTCACCGAGCGCACGCGCCCGGAACAGCCGCGGGTCGGACACGCGATAGGTAAGGAACGCGTCGACGATGTAGAACTTACCGTCCTTCACCTGCACCGTCATGTTGGCGATGTCGTAGCGCAGCAGGCGGTCTTCGACGATCTGCACGGTGTCGACGAAGTTGGTGGGGATCTTGAAGTAGAGACCGGGCTCGGTCTTCACGTCGGTGATCTGGCCGAAGCGCATGACGATGGCCTGCTCACGCTCGTTGACCACGAAGATCGACGACACGAAGATATAGACAACGGCGATGACGGCGATGCCGAGAATGATGAGTCTGTTCATGGCTTACCTCGCCGTCGCGTCAGTGGTGGACGGCGTATTGTTCAGCGTCGAGTTCGGCCGGATCTCCGGCAGCGGCAGGTAGGGCACGACGCCCGAGCCGGCGCTCTTGTCGACCAGCACCTTCTCCGAACCGCCCAGCACCTGTTCCATGGTTTCGAGGAACAGACGCTTGCGCGTCACTTCCGGCGACTTGGCGTACTCGGCGTAGATGGAGAGGAAGCGAGCTGCCTCACCTTCTGCTTCCTGCACGACCCGGTTCTTGTATGCGGCCGCATCTTCGCGAACCTGCGCCGCCTGACCGCGGGCGTCACCCAACAGCGTATTGGCGTACTGGCGGGCCTCTTCCTGGAAGCGGTCTTCGTCCTGCTCGGCGCGCTGCACCTCGTTGAACGCATCGGCCACTTCGGTCGGCGGCGCCGCCTGCTCGATGGCGACCTGCGACACCGTTACGCCCATGCTGTAGCTCTGCACGATCGACTGCACGATGCCACGCACGTCGTTCTGGATGCCGGCACGGTTGTCACGAAACACATCCTGGGCCGGACGACGGCCGACGATCTCGCGCATGGCGCTTTCGCCGATCGAGCGCACCATGTCGTCCGGATCGCGGACGTTGAACAGGTAGGCCACCGGATCGGTCACCGACCAAAGCACGGAGAACTTCACATCGACGATGTTCTGGTCGCCCGAGAGCATCAGGCCCTCTTCGGACTGCCCGCGGCTGGAGCCGACCGAGCCGATCTCGGTGCGGTTTTCAGTACGCGGCGCCCGCTCGACCGTCTCGATGGGCCAGAGCGCGAAATGCAAGCCGGCCGGCACGGTCTCGACCGGCTGGCCGAAACGCAGCTTCACTGCCCATTCCTGTTCCTGCACGGTAAAGACCGAGTTGGCGACCCAGAACACGCCCAGCGCCAGCACCGCGCCGATGATCGTCCAGCGCCCACCGGGAATGCCGCCCTGAAACCGGTCGCGGCCACGGGACAAGATCTCTTCGAGGTTCGGCGTGTTTCCGCCTCCCCGACGGCCACCACCGCCGCCACCGCTACCACCACCACCCGGCGTCTGGCCCCATGGCCCGCCGTTGTTGGAGTTGCGGCCTCCCCCGCCCGTATTGTTGTCCCAGGGCATACGCCACCTTTCAGCCGGATTATCGATTGCCGCCCTATATAGGCAAGGGTTCCCGCGCGATCAACGTGCGGACGGTTCACGCCGACGATAGACTTTTACCGTGAAGTCGGCGCTATCTCGTTCTGTGCGCAGCAGTTCATGTACTGCTTCTACTTCCCATTGCTTGGGGTCGATGAATGGAAAGCGAGCATCGCCAGGTGGCGAGGCTGCCACATGTGTGACGTAAAGTCGCTCCGCCAGCGGCATGGCCTCACGATAGATTTCCCCGCCACCGCCGATCATCACCTCGCCGGCGCCTTCGACCGACGCGATTTCCTGCGCCCGGGCCAGCGCTTCCGTGAGGCTGTGGAGCACCAGCACGCCATCCGGCTGATAGCCGGATTGTCGCGTCACCACCATGTTGATCCGGCCCGGCAGCGGCCTGCCGATGCTCTCGAACGTCTTCCGCCCCATGATCAGCGGCTTGCCCATGGTGGTGCGCTTGAAATGGGCGAAATCGGTCGGCAGGCGCCAGGGGATCGCTCCCTCGGCCCCGATCACGCCGTTCTCTCCCACAGCGGCGATCATCGCGACGGGCACGCTCATGGCGCACCCAGGCGGGCCAGCGCCTCGCCATCGACGCGGACCTTGGTCCATTCGTCCTGCATGACGCCACCCTGCGACTTGTAGAAGGCGATCGAGGGCTCGTTCCAGTCGAGCACCCACCACTCGAAACGTCCGAGCCCCTCCCGCACGCAGCGTTGCGCAAGGTTGACCAGCAGCGCCTTGCCGACGCCCAGACCGCGGGCCTCCGGATCGACGAACAGGTCCTCGAGCCAGATGCCGTGCCGCCCCTGGAAGGTCGAGTAGGTGTAGAACCACAACGAGAAGCCGACAGGCTTGCCCTGCCACTCGGCGATCTCGCAGAACACTTTCGGGTTCGCCCCGAACAGGTCGCGCAGGATGTCGGCCTCGCTGGCCTTGGCTTCGTGCGACAGCTTCTCGTACTCGGCCAGTGCCGCGATGAACCGGATGATCAGCGCCGCATCGTCAGGAGCGGCACTGCGAATGACGAGGCTCATGGCGCGACGCCCGGCCGCTTGAGATGGGAGAACCACTTCCGCTCGAGCGCGGCCTCGACATCGATCCGGTTGTGCCGGCAGAACAGCAGCACCTGTGCCAGGAGGTCGGCGGCTTCGTCCTCGAGGGCTTCCCGGATCGCCTGGTCCGAGCGCTCGCCGACGCGGCCGCGCCCACTGCCGCGCAGATATTCCGCCACCAGCTCGCCGGCCTCTTCCTGCAGCTTGAGCGCGAACCAATCGGGGTCGCGCCGGATGTCGCAGCGTGCCGCATAGATGGCGGATACCTGCTCCACCCGCTCGCTCAGTTCGCTCAGCGTCGTCGCCATCAGCCTACGTTGGGTTCGGGGTTCTGCCGGTTGAGGATCAGCACCTCGAGTTCGCGGCCATAGGGCGGCCACCAGTCCTTGGCCTCCATCTCGAAGGTCGTCGGCCCGGTCTTGGTGACCTTGCCGTCCCAGCAGAACGACACCAGGTTCTGCGGCAGCCCCTTGTCGATGGTCAGGTGGAAGTTGCCGATCGCTCCCGCCCAGTTGGCCCCGGTCAACCAGATATAGCTGATCCAGCTTTCGGTGAACGGCGCCCCGTAGCGCTCGGCAGGATCAGGCAGCGTCTTTTCCACCGCAGCGATGAAGCTGTCGTCGGTGCAGTATTTCTGCTTGTACTCGGCGGCGCGATCGTAGCCCTCCGAAGGCTCGGCGAGAAAGGTCACCGCCACCGTTCCGCCGACGCTCGGCTTGTACTGGTGCTCGACCACCACGGTCTTCCCAGCCGGGAAATGCGCCTCCCAGCTATAGGTCGAGCGCAGCATCCACACCGGCCAGTACTCGGTCTGCATCCCCTGCCCCTGGTCGAACTCCATCGGGATCACCAGGGCGCGATGCAGCAACTCCTTCTTGGTCGCCTCGTCGAGGGCGTTGATCGCCGTGACCGTCGCCTCGCCATAGGGCGTCAGCGGCAGGCCGAGATCGGTGAGATACTGCGTGTAGTCGATATTTGTGGCGAACACATACTGATGCAGCTCGGCCGAGACCGGCTCGCCGTTCACCAGGGTTTGAAAGCCGAAAATGTTCTGCGGGTCCTCGGTGGGGATCGCCACCATGAAATCGCCGTCGCCGGTGATGTCCGGCATCGGGAAGGCCACCAGCGCGTCGGTGTCTTCGGCACCCTCGTTGCGGAACTCGTACTTCACCCGCACCTGCTCGGGCGACACGTACAGGTCCTCGCTGAGCATCTTGACGTCGTCGGTCTGGACGAACACCAGCCCGCCGGCGCCCAGCGTCGACATGGTGTCGTTGGCGAGGCTCGGAGTGACCGCCAGACCGGCGGCGACAACAAGGGCTGCGAAGGGTTTCATACCGCGATCTCTGCCTTGATGCTGGGATGCGGATCATAGCCGGTGATCATGAAATCCTCGAACTGGAAATCGAAGATATCGCGCTTGTCGGGGTTGATGGTCAGCCGCGGCAGCGGGCGCGGCTCACGGCTCAGTTGCAGCCGCACCTGATCGAAATGGTTGTGGTAGAGGTGCAGATCGCCGAACGAATGCACGAACTCGCCCGGCTGCAGCCCGGTCACCTGCGCCATCATCTGGGTCAACAGCGCATAGGACGCGATGTTGAACGGCACGCCGAGGAACAGGTCGGCCGAGCGCTGGTAGAGCTGGCAGCTGAGCTTGCCGTCGGCGACATAGAACTGGAACAGGCAGTGGCAGGGCGGCAGCGCCATGTCGTCGACCTCGGCCGGGTTCCAGGCCGTGACGATGTGCCGGCGCGAATCCGGCTTGTTCCTGATCGAATGCACCACGTTGGCGATCTGGTCGATGGTGCCGCCATGCCCATCCGGCCAACTGCGCCACTGCGAACCATAGACCGGCCCGAGGTCGCCGTTCTCATCGGCCCATTCGTTCCAGATCCTGACCCCGCGCTCCTGCAGCCAGCGCACGTTGGTTTCGCCGCGCAGGAACCACAACAGTTCATAGACGATGGATTTGACGTGCAGCTTCTTGGTGGTCAGCAGCGGAAAACCCTTGCTCAGATCAAAGCGGGTCTGCCGGCCGAACACCGAACGGGTGCCGGTGCCGGTGCGATCGGGCCGATCGGTGCCGTTGTCGAGGACGTCTTGAAGCAGGTTCAGGTACTGGCGCATCCGCTCAGCTTATCGCGATTCGGCGGTGCTCCCGCCCGCTTCCACAGGGCGGTTTGCATCGCGCCGCCACCACGCCTATATAGGGCTTGCCGGCAACGGCTATGGCGATAAACGGCTAGCGTAATAAACCTATTGGACCCGGGGGCAGTGCCCGGCGTCTCCACCAGAACTCCCCGTCGTGGCGGGCTCATGGGGACGAAACAGGATCGACAAGGGCGTAAAGGTTAGACTTTTGCTCGGCATGGTACCACCGATATCGGGCCATCCTAATAGTTGCCAACGACAACTATGCTAAGGTTGCTATCGCTGCTTAATGCGGCGCCGGCACCTGAACTGAAAGTCCTCCGGTCCTAGCAGGCCGACAGGCGGGGTTCGCAGGCACCTGGCAACAGAAGCCTGCACTTCCCTCGCATCGCCGCTATCGCAGGGCGTCCCCACGTCGCGGGACGCAAGTTTTCGTTTTGCCTTGAATTGTGCCCCTCGCAGCGGTGATATGGGCCCGACGCGAGGATTCCCCCGCAGCAAGGACGATATGGCTGAAGACCTGATCCGCTACGACATTCTGGCCCAGGAAGCGCTGCGCGGCGTTGTGCGCAAGGTGCTGTCCGAGGTGGCGCGGACTGGTCTGCCGGGCGACCACCACTTTTTCATCTCCTTTGTCACCAAGGCGCCCGGCGTTCGGATGAGCCAGCGGCTGGTCGAGCAGTACGACAAGGAAATGACGATCGTGCTGCAGAACCAGTTCGGCGCCTTGCGGGTCAACGAGACCGGCTTCGAGGTCGAGCTGTCCTTCGACGGCCGTCCCGAATTGCTGGCGATTCCGTTCTCCGCCATCAAGGGCTTCTTCGATCCGTCGGTTCAGTTCGGACTGCAGTTCGACGTCGAGCGCGTTGCCGGCGACGAAGCCGAGTTGGCCGAGTCCGACGCGGGCGACGAGGCGACGGCGGCCCCAGCCCCGGTCACCCCCGCTGCCACGCCCGAAGCGCAAGGCGAAAAGGTCGTGAGCCTCGACAGCTTCCGCAAGAAGTAGCACCGGTGGAGAAGCGTTCGCTGACCATCGCCGGGCACCGGACCAGCATCGCCATCGAAAATGAGTTCTGGGCCGGCCTCGAGGCCATGGCGCTGGCCGGCGGCAAGTCCATCGCCGCCCTGATCGCCGATATCGACCAGCAGCGCGAAGTGCCCAACCTGTCATCGGCCGTCCGTCTGGCGGTGCTGGCCTGGTACCGGGATCGCCAGAGCCCTTCCTGAACGCGCCTAGTTCCCCAGTCCGATATCCATCGGCCGGTTGAACTCCTCGATCGCCTTGCGCAGCTCTTCTTCCGCCTTCGCCTTGCGGGCCGCTTCCTCTTCGGCGGCTTTCCTCGCGGCCTCTTCCTCTGCAGCCTGCCTCGCGGCGGCCTCTTCGGCGGCTTTGCGCGCCGCCGCCTCGTCGGCCGCCCGGATCGCCGCCGCTTCGGCCGCCAGCCGCGCCTTCTCGGCTTCCTCGGCCTTGCGCCGCGCTTCGTCCTCTTCGCGCAGCTTTTCCAGCCGCGCCACTTCGGCCTCGTAGGCCTTGACCATGATCGCATCGACGAGGCTCGACACGTCGAACTGCCGCGCGGGCGCCATCAACGTGCCGCTCAGCCGCGCCGATATCCGCGCCGTGCCGGTATCGACCAGCGCCGCCGGCGTGATGGTGGTCGGCGACAGCGCATAGTCGCCGGCGAGGCCGAGATCGCCGAGCCGGATCGAGCCGCTGCCGAACAATTGCCCGCCCTCCCCCTCGATCGACACATTCGGGCTGCGCAACACCCCGCCCGCCACGGTGAAGCCGGCCGTCACCCGTGCCGCGTCGAACGGCGCATCGTCGAGCCGGTCCTCGATCAGCGTGCTCAACTCATCGGGCTGCATCTCGAGCAGGTTCTCGACCCCCGAGACCGACGAGGCGGCTCCGGCGTTCAGTCGCTCGATCCTCAGCCCGCTCGCGGTGTAGGTCCCCTCCCCGGTCAATGCCGCGAGGATACCGGCCACCGACCCGCCAGTGCCGTCGAACCGGCCCGAGGCATCCAGCGTTGCGTCGATGGCATCGGCGACCAGCGGCGGCGCGATGCTGTCGACCGACACGCCGACCAGCGAAATCCGCCCCGTCACCTGCTTGTCGGGCAGCGGACCCGAGCAGCAGACCGCCAGTTCCATGCCGATGCTGCCATCGCCCAGCTTGCCGGCGACATTGCGCAGGCGGGTGGTGGTGGCGTCCCAGTCGAGGTCGAAGCTGAGATCGGTCAGCAGCGATTTTCCGCCGGCCGTGACGACCGGCGCGCTCACCGCCACGCGACCGGTGGTGGTCCGCGGAGCGTCGCCGGTGGCCAACGGGCCGTCCGGCCACAAGCCGTTGCCCGCCAGCAGCGAAGCCGGCCCGGTGAGCGTGCGCAGCACGCTGCCGATGTCGAGATCACCCGTGGTGATGGCGCCCGCGACTGTTCTCGCACTGCCTTTGGTCGCAAGCTTCAGGCTGCCGGTGAACGGAGCGTCGCCCGACGTGCCGGTGATGTCGAGCAACTGCACGTCCGACGGCCCGTTGAAATCTACCCGGGCGGAGGCGGCCAGCGCCGGCAGCGATATGCCGCCCGCCCCGAGCCAGTCTGCCAGCGCCGACGGATCGGCAAGCCTGGCCTTGATGGTGCCCTTGCCGCTATAGGCCGCCGGATTGGTAACCACCAGATTGCCCGAAAAACCCAGCGAGTCCCCTCCCCCTTCGACCAGCACCGTGGTCTCGAGGCTGTTGGCGACATTGCCGTCGACGACGCCGACCAGATGCACCGGCTCGCCAGCGGCGAACAGGCTGACCTCGCCCAGCCCCAGCTGGGCGGTCATCGCGGCGGCGTCGGCCGATTTCATGTCGAGCCGCAGCTTCACCGGCCCGGACGGCGCGCGTAGGAAGCCTGCCTGCAGTTCCGCGTCGGCCGCAACCTCCGAGCTGCCCAGCCGCCCCGAGATGGCGAGGCTCTGCGCGCCATCCCCGCTGGGTGGATCGAGCCTCAAGGCCAGGTCGGCCGGCAGCGACGGGGCGAGGAAAGCCGCAATGGCCGGCGACGCCCCCACCGCGCGGTAGAAGCTCGCTAGCGCCGGCGCATCGGCGGACGCCACGGTCAGCGTGCCCGAGCCCGACAGTTCCGGCTTGGTGATGGAACCGAAAGCGGTGAGTGTCGCCTTGAAACCGGCGCCACCCAGATCCCCCGCCGAGATATCGTCCACCACCAGCACGCCGCCGTCCCACGATCCCCTGGCGGCCAAAGCGCGGCCATTGAGGCCGCCCAGCGTCATGCTGTCGGCCACCAGCTCGAACTCGCCCTTGGGGAAGCTGGCCGGAAAGGCCGCATCGGCGGCAAGGTCGGGCAGCAGGGCCAGCAGCGCCGCGCTGCGGCCGGCATCGAGTTGGCCCATATCGGCGGTGAGGTGGAGGTCGGGCGCCGTGCCGAGGCCGAGCTGGGCCGAGAACGAGCGCGCCTCGCCGTCGAGCTCGATCCGCCCATCGCTCACCGACAGCGTCTCGCCCACCAGGTCGATTTTCGCCTCGATCGATCCGGGCATGCCGAACAGCGGGTTGCCCTCGGCCGGCTTGCGCCACATCGTGCTCAACGCATCGAGCCGGCCCGACTTGACCAAAAGCGTACCCGAGAATTCCGGGCGCCCCGTATCGGTCACGATCTCTCCCGCCAGCGACACCCGGGTATCGCCGGGCAACACACCCGTGAACCCGCGAACCGTCCAGCCCCCGTCATGCGCACTGGCGTCGAGGCGGACATTGCGGAGCGAAAAGGCGCGAAGGTTCAGCTCGGCGACATCGACGCCGATCGTCCCCGGGATACCGGGGGCCGCCGGCAACGGCAGTTCGCGCAGCAACCGCACCAGTTCGTAAGGCTCCACCGCCTGCTCTGCCGTGGCATCGCGCGGCGGCAATGCCATAAGGCCCCCAGAGATCACCGCATTGAACGACATGCCCTTGCCCAGGGTCACATCCGCCGCCCCGAGCAGCCGCGTCGCAGCCCGGTTCTCGTCGGGAATCACCACATAGTCGCTCAGCAGCACCTTGTTCGGGTTGGCCTCGACCTTGCTGGTCATCACCAGGTCGCCCTGTCCGGCATCCTGGGCTCCGTCCTTGGCCGGCTTTCCCGGCGGCTGCCGGTAGGTCATCGTGCCGGTGAAGCCCGGCGCCAGACCCGGCTTCAGGTAGCCTTCGGCGGCGAGGGTGAAGCGCTCGTCGGCGGGCCGGAGGCTCAGGGCCAGGGTGCCGCCGCCCTCGGCATCCAGTTGGCCGGTGGTGACCCGGAGCGCATAGACCGCGCCATCGACATTGCCTGTTCCCTGGAACGAGAACGGTCCGCGCAGCGCCTCGAGTTTCACGTCGCCCGAGACGCCCGAGGCGATGTAGGTCTCGCCCGTGCGGCTGTCCCGCAGCTTGACGCTGCCTGCCGTGACCACCGCATTGGCGACGGAAATATTGCTGTTCACCGCCTTGGCCAGGGCGATGCCGGTATCCACCGAGCCATCCGCCGCCACATCGATCGAGACGGTCGGCCCGTCGAGCTGCAGGCGGGTGACATTGTAGCGATCGCGCAGGAAGTCGATCAGTGAGAAGTCGGCTTCGACCCGTTCCACCGTCAGGTTGGGATCACCCGGCGGGCCGGCGCTGACATTGGAGAATGTCAGCTTGGGCTGCGGCAGCAGCGAGAACGCCACATCGCCTTCGATGCGGACCGGCGCTCCCAGCACTTCGCCGGCAATGGCCGAGAGCCGGTCGCGATACTGGCCCCATGGAATGAAGCTCGGCACCACGAACGCCGCTGCAAGCAGCAGGATCGCGATGACGCCGACAACGATGTAGAGCCGGTTGAGCACGGGCCGATGAATCCTTGCAGAATGCATCGGAGTTTAGGCAATGGCTTATGCTGCGTCACGCGCTGAACGGCGGCTCCCCCGCACTATCGCAAATTAGCCGATACGAGGCACCGGCCGCATATGAGCGGGGCCGGCCCTTTCGGACCGGCCCCTAAGCCCCGCAAGCAGGAGGCTTGTTCGTTACTGGATCGTGCCGACCGACCAGAAGAAGGTCTCGCCCGAGGAGTCAGCGACACCGTCATTGTCGGTGATCACGTACCCCGTGCCGGCCGCGTCGATGGCGAAGCTCTCGACCTTGTCGACCACATAGCCGTTATTCGAAGCGAGGTCGGGGATGAAGTCGCGGACTTCTTCCTTGGTGACCACCGGCAGCTCGCCGCCGATTTCGGCGCCGACCAGGGCCGAGACCGGCACCCGGTAGAGCTTCTTCAGCGCGGCCTTGAGCCCGATCTGGTTGTCGCGTTCGACCACATAGACATAGTCGCCATGCGCGGTGATCTCGGAGAGACCGTTCCAGGCCCCCTCAGCGGCGGCTTCGAGCGGGTAGCGGACGGCCGACCAGGTCTTGTCCTTGAGATTGTAGCCGAGCAGCTTCACCTGCCCCTTCGGATCGTCCTTCCACTCGCGCTGGATGGCGACCCACAGGGTATCGCCCACCTTGGTGATGCCTTCGGCGCCGTAGCGGATCTCATGCGGCAGCAGCGCCTCGGGGAACGCCACTTCCTCGGTGATCTTGCCGTCGGCATCGACGCGGTAGAGCGCATGGGGGGTGAGCCGGTCGCTGCGACCTTCCGAAGCCACCCAGAAGCCGCCCTCGCCATCGAGCGTGATGCCTTCGAGGTCGAGCTTCTGCGCCGCGTCGCCGCCGCGGGTGATCACGGTCTTCTTGACGATTCGCGCCGGCTTGGCGGTGGCGTCGATCTCGTAGATCGCCGGCTCCGCCGACAGCACGCTGTCGCTGACCGCATAGAGAATGCCCGGCTTTTCAGCGTCGCCGACGGCGCCGGAAATGGCGGCCCAGCCGATCGGGTGGCCGTCGGCATCGCGGTCGGAGATCAGCTGCGGATACGCGGCCTCACCCTCACCGAGTTCATAGAGCATGACGTGCGACCCGACGAGACCGTCGGCCCGGCCGTCGAACTCGTTGGCCGTCGCCAGCAGGTTGCGCTGCGGGATGGCGACGAGGCCTTCCGGCGAGATGCCCGAGGGCAGCGACTGCAGATATTCCGGCTCGGCGCCGGCGCCGGCGTCCTTGTAGACGGCGATCAGCGACGAGCGCTCCTGGGCAATGAAGAAATAGTTCGCATCGCCGAACGTCGCGGTTTCGAGGCCCTCGGGCTCGACGCCCTTCTTGTTGCGGGCATCCGGATAATGGCCGAGGCGGGCCGCTTCCAGTTCCATCGACGGGCCGCTTTCATAAGCGACCGTGCCGTCCTTGTTGAAGATGGTGAAGCTGCGCGAACCGCCCTTCCAGTCGCCTTCGTTGGCGATGACGAGCCGGTTGTCGTCCAGCCACTTCACGGCGTCCGGTTCACGCGCCACGTCTTCCATCTTGCCGGTGAACTTCAGCGCACCGTCCTTCTTGGTATCGACGCCTTCGAGGCTGGCCGTGCCGGCCGAGAAGTGCGACTTCACCGTGCCGGTCTTGCCGTCGATGATAATGATCTCGTTGTTTTCCTGGAGCGTCAGGGCCACTTCGTCGAGATCGTTGAACGACACGAACTCCGGCTCCGGATCGTCGCCGGCAATGGCGGCAAGGCCGGTGACGTCGACCTTCTTGAGGCTCTCAGGATCGAGAACGCCGTCCTTGAGGGTCAGCAGCACCAGGTAGCCGGCGGGCATCTGCGGAATGTCGCCGTCGTTCACTTCCTCATCGCGCTCGTTCTCGATGGCGATGGCGATGATGTCGTTGTTCTTGGAGTGGGCGATCGAGTCGGGCTGGCCGCCCAGCTCGATAGTGGCTTCGATGGCCTTGGTGGCGAGATCGACCACCACCAGCTTGCCCGAGGGGTTGGTGAAGCTCTCCGAGGTGTTGACCGCGGCATAGACCTTGGAGCCGATGATGGTGACCGAGGTCGGCTCGCCATCCAGCGCCAGGAAACCGCCGGCCTTGGGTGCCTTGGCGTCGGTGATGTCGATAAAACCGATGCCGCCGGCCGGGCTGTCCGAATAGACCAGCGTCATGCCGTCTTCCGACGCCGTGATGATTTCCGACGAGGTCGTTTCCGCCTCGGGGCTGTTCAGCTCGACCGGAAAGCTGGCGATCCGGTTGAACACCGGCGCGGCATAGGCCGCGGTCGCGAGAAGGCCGGCCGTGAGACCGAGGAGAATGGATTTGAACTGCATTGTCTGGCGCCCCTGAAAATCGAGGGCTTCCGCTTAGGCACGCCGCACAACGGCCACATGACATTGTGGTGACAGATCTGTGACAGGACCCCGCCGCATATACATCGGGCCTTGCACTGCCTATATTCGGCAATGAGAACGAAACAGGATTCGTCGTTTCCCTGATGGCAGCAGAACCGCAGCGCCTCGACCGCCCGCAGGCGGGCTCGATCACCAGCCAGTTTGGCCGGGGAGCGGCGGCGCCCGACTACCTCAAGGGCCTTAACGAAGAGCAGCGCGACGCCGTGCTGACCACCGAAGGCCCGCTCCTGGTGCTGGCCGGGGCCGGCACCGGCAAGACCCGGGTGCTGACCACCCGCATCGCCCATATCCTCAATTCGCGCAAAGCCTGGCCCTCCGAGATCCTGTCGGTGACCTTCACCAACAAGGCGGCGCGCGAGATGAAGGAGCGTATCGGCGCGCTGGTCGGCGCCGGGGTCGAGGGCATGCCCTGGCTCGGCACCTTTCACTCGATCGGCGCCCGCTTGCTGCGCCGCCACGCCGAACTGGTGGGGCTCAGGTCCGATTTCACCATTCTCGATACCGACGACCAGATCCGGCTGATCAAGCAGCTGCTGGAAGTCGCCAACATCGACGAGAAACGCTGGCCGGCCCGGCAGTTCGCCGGGATGATGGACAACTGGAAGAACCGCGGCCAGCTGCCCGCCGACGTTTCGATGGCCGATCGCTCGGCCTTCGCCAATGGCCGGATCCCCGACCTCTACCAGCAGTACCAGGACCGGCTGAAGACGCTGAACGCCACCGATTTCGGCGACCTGCTGCTGCTGTGCATAAAACTGTTCCGCGAGCACCCGGATGTGCTGGCCGAGTACCATCGGCGCTTCAAATACATCCTCGTCGACGAATACCAGGATTCGAACGTCGCCCAGTATCTCTGGCTGCGGCTGCTCGCCCAGGGCAAGCCGGCGTCGGAGGCCAATCTCTGCGTGGTGGGCGACGACGACCAGTCGATCTATGGCTGGCGCGGCGCCGAGGTCGACAACATCCTGCGCTTCGAGAAGGATTTTCCGGGCGCCAAGGTGATCCGGCTCGAGCGCAACTACCGCTCGACCTCGAATATCCTCAAGGCCGCTTCGCACCTCATCGCCAACAATCAGAGCCGATTGGGCAAGACGCTGCAGACCGATGTCGGCGAGCCGGGCGAACTGGTGATGGTCACCTCGGTGTGGGATTCCGATGAGGAGGCCCGGCAGGTCGGCGAGGAGATCGAACAGTTCCAGCGCCAGGGCGAAGCGCTGAACTCGATGGCGATCCTGGTGCGGGCTTCGCACCAGATGCGCGCCTTCGAAGAGCGCTTCATTACGCTGGGACTCAACTACCGCGTGATCGGCGGCCCGCGCTTCTACGAGCGCAAGGAAATCCGCGACGCACTGGCCTATCTGCGACTGGTGTTCAACCCGACCGACGACCTCGCCTTTGAGCGCATCGTCAACACGCCAAAGCGCGGTCTGGGCGATTCGACCTTGCAGATCCTGCACGACGCTGCCCGGCATCAGGGCTCGTCGTTGACGGCCGCGGTGCGGACCCTGATCCAGACCGAAGAGCTGAAGCCGAAGCAGCGGACGACGCTGCGACAGCTGATGGATCAGTTCGACGATTGGAACCAGCGCGCCCGCGCCCTGCCCTCCGAGGATTCCCTGGAGGACGAATTGGCGTCGCCCGCGCGGCGGGACCCGCCGCATGTGGCGCTGGCCCAGCAGGTGCTCGACGAGTCGGGCTATACCGAGATGTGGCAGAACGACAAATCCGCCGAATCCGAAGGCCGCCTCGAGAACCTCAAGGAACTGGTGAACTCGATGGGCGAGTTCAACTCGCTCGGCGGCTTCCTCGAGCACGTCTCGCTGGTGATGGACCGCGACACCGGCGAGGCCGACGACGCCGTATCGATCATGACGCTTCACTCCGCCAAGGGGCTGGAGTTCGAAACCGTCTTCCTCCCCGGCTGGGAGGAAGGCCTGTTCCCCAGCCAGCGCACCCTCGACGAGAGCGGCCGCGCCGGGCTCGAGGAAGAACGGCGGCTCGCCTATGTCGGCCTCACCCGGGCCCGGAAGCGCCTGCGCGTCTCGGTGGCGCAGAACCGGCTGACCCACGGCCTCTGGCAATCGGCGATCCCCTCGCGCTTCCTCGACGAGTTGCCAGCAGCGGCGGTAGAGGTCAAGGACACCGGCTCGGCCTATGGCGGCTATGGCTATGGCGGGCGCACCTCGGGGCGCTTCGACACCCGCGACCCGTTCGATTCGCTTTACGAGACCCCCGGCTGGCAGCGCGCCCGCGCCCAGGCCTCCACCCGCAAATCGGCCGGCCCGGTCACCATCGACGGTGACCTCGTGGCCCGCTCGGTCGATGACGGCCGCGGCTCGAAATATGATGTCGGCGAGCGCGTCTTTCACCTGAAGTTCGGCTATGGCCGGATCGAGCAGATCGAAGGCAACAAGCTGACCATCGAGTTCGAGAAGGCCGGCCGCAAGAAGGTGCTCGAAAGCTTCGTGCAGAAGCCGTGAGCGCCGGGCACAAGGCCTACAGCTACCGGCACGACAATGGTGTCGCCCCGTTCGCCGACGATCATCCGGTGATGATCTATGATGGTTATTGCGGGCTTTGTTCCAGCGCCGTGCAGTTCGTGCTCCGCCATGATCGCAGCAAGGTGTTTCGCTTTGTCGCCGCCCAGAGCGAGCTTGGCACCTCGATCTACCGGCACTATGGCCTCGACCCGCAGAACTACGAAACCTTCATCGTCCTCGCCGACGGCATCCCATTCTTCGCCTCCGATGCGGTGATCGAGATCGGACGACGGCTTGGCCTGCCATGGTCGCTGGGCACGGCAGTCGGCGCCCTGCCTCGGCGCGTGCGCGACGGCCTCTATTTCTGGATCGCGCGCCATCGCATGAAGTTTTTCGGCAGGCGCGATACGTGCCACCTGCCGGCGCCCGACGAGCGCGACCGTTTCCTCGCCTAGCCGTTGGAGCAGAAGGCGGCTAAGCAGATGGTGAGTTTCGCTGCTGGGGGTGGACGATGCCGTGGGCTGGGCCAATGAAAACCAAGACCTCGAGCCGCCTCAGGACGATCATTCTTGTCGTCGTCGGTCTCGTGATCGTCGGCCTGGTCTGGGCAGGGATAAGTCTCTTCACATCGATGGATCAGCAGCTCGCGCAGTCGCGCGCGGCGGCTGACAAGGTTGTGGCGGCGGTTTCGTCGGATTGGGGCCGCGCGACGCTCGACCCGCTGGCCACCCCCGGATTCGTCACCGCCCATGCCAAGGGGCAGTACGACAGCGCCCGCTACCTGCAGGTGCTGGGCGCCATGCAGTCCAACCGGGCCTGCGTGATCGAGGGCATGCATGTGGTGAACTGGAACGGCTGGAGCCGATGGAAGTGCCCGGCCGTATTCGAGCGCGGCGAGGCCACACTGGTCATCACCCTTACGCTCAGCGGCGGCCAGTGGCTGCTGTCGGACTTCGCGGTCCAGATCTGAGGGCTGGCGACTGCCGCCGTCGGCGATTTGCTGCAGCGCCTAGGGCTTCACCAGTCCGCCGAAATAGTCGAGCGCGTAGGCCTCGACGCCGCCGACCTCGATCGCTTCCGGTCCGTGAAAATGCGCCGCGTCGCCCGTCGAACTATCGCGGTAGATGCCGTGCGGACCGCTCCATTCGAAGCCGCCAAGGAAGCGCCCTTCGGCATACATGGCGGACAGCGCCGCCTTGATCGTGGCGCCGGCGCGCCCGGCATCGATCAGCTCGGGGCGCAGGATATAGCCATAGTAGTTCATGGCCCAGACCGGCTCATCGCGTAACCACACGGTTTCCTGTCCAAGGAAATCGGTGCCGCCGAAATAGCTGTCGCGATAGGACCACTCGCCCTCCGCGAAGGTGAGATCGTGCGCTCCGCTGCGGCTGGGCGCGGCCTTCACGCCATCCCCGACATAGGTCTGTCGCTTTGCGAGAACGATGAAACGATCGAGACCGGCGACGTCCATGTTCTACCCCTTATTGCGGTGGCGTGACTTCGCTGGCCCGCTTCCGCTCGAGGCCCAGCTTGTGCTCGCGATAGATGATGAACAGGCCCGAACCGACGACGATCGCCCCGCCCGCCAGCATCTCGATGGTCGGCACGTCGTGGAAGATCAGGTAGCCGATCAGCACCGAGAGGATCAGCGACGCGTATTCGAACGGTGCGACCACCGACATGTCCGCGTGGCGGTAGGATTCGGTTAGCAGTATCTGGCCGATGCCGCCAAAGATGCCGGCGCCGATCAGCAGCGCGAACTGCGCGGTGGTCGGCATCACCCAGCCGAACGGCAGCGTGGCGAGGCCGAACACCGATGAGGTCAGGGAAAAGTAGAGGACGATGGTGGCCGAGCGTTCGGTTTCGACCAGCTTGCGGACCAGCACCATGGCCGTCGCGGCAAAACCGGCGGCGACAAGCGCCGAAATGGCGCCAAGGGTCGCCCCGCTCATATCGCTGATGCCGCCGGAAAACACCGTGAGGCGTGGCCAGATGATGATGACGACGCCGACCAGGCCGACCAGCACGGCGCTCCAGCGATAGAGCCGCACCTGCTCGTGGTAGAACACGGCGCTGAACACCACGATCAGCAGCGGCGTCGCATAGCTGATGGTGATCGCCTCGGCCAATGGCAGCTGGGTCAGCGCGAAGAACCCGGTCATCATGCCGCCGGTGCCGACGAGCCCGCGCAGCAGATGGCTCACCGGGTGCTTGGTCTTGAGGCCGACGCCGAGCTCGCCCTTCCAGATCAGGTAGGCAATGATCGGCAGGATGGCGAAGAAGGAGCGGAAGAACACCAGTTGCCCGGACGGCACGCCCTCGGAGGCCTTGAGCAGGCTCGACATCCCCAGGAACACGCAGACCGAACTCAGCTTGAACGCAATTCCCGTCATGGCGTTCTGACGGAGCATTGGCGGTTGCGGCGACACTGGCAGGACTCTCGAAGACGGGAAGGCAGGCGGCAAGGCCCGGCCGCAGTCTCGCGGGGTTCGCGGTGACACGCAACCATCTTGCGCGCCGAACTTGGCTCTGGCCGTTCCCGGCGCATCGGCTATTAGTCTTACTGAGACCAGCGGAGCGGCAATGAACGACGTCGTCGACATGACTGGAGCGGTCGAAACCGTCGTCGAGAACATCCCCATCATCGCGATGGTGCTGGCCGGCTTCTACGCCATCGCCATCATCTGCGCGGTGCGCGAGATCAGCGCGTCACGCACCTCGCAGGGTTCGATCGCTTGGCTGGTGTCGCTGGCCTTCCTCCCCTTCCCCACCACCATCATCTACCTGGTGTTCGGCTGGAAGCATTTCGACAGCTACGCCCGGACCCGCATGCAGGTGCGGGCCTCGCGCCTGATCCGCAGCGAGGACCTGGCGGTGATCGATCGCGACGCGGGCGCCCAGTGGCCGGTGCAGCGCCGTGCCGCCGGCATGCCGTTCCTCGCCGGCAACGCCGCCGAACTGCTGGTCGACGGCGACGCGACGTTCGAATCGATCTTCGAGGGGATAGCCGCGGCCAAGACCTACATTTTCGTCCAGTTCTACATCCTGCGGGCCGACGCGCTCGGCCAGCGCCTTGCGGCGGCGCTGATGGAGCGAGCCCGTGCCGGCGTCGCGGTCTACATGCTCTACGACGACGTCGGCAGCAGCGGGCTGTCGCACGAATACAAGGATCGAATGCGGGCCGAGGGCATCAAGATCTTCGGCTTCAACCACCGCCACAAGTTCCTCCGCCTGTTCGGTCCGATGCGCATCAACTACCGCAACCACCGCAAGTCGGTGGTGGTGGACGGCAAGGCCGCCTGGACCGGCGGCGCCAATATCGGGGTCGAGTATCTGGGCGAGGACGAGCGCTTCGGTCCCTGGCGCGATACCCAGCTCAAGCTCGAGGGGCCCGCGGCGTCCTCGGTGGCGCTGATCTTCCAGGAAGATTGGCTGTGGGCAACCGGCGAGGTGCTCGATGTGCCCCCGCCCGATCCGGTGGATGAGCCAGGGCATGTCTCGGCCCTGGTGATGGCCACCGGCCCTGCCGACAAGCTCGAAGCCTGCGCCATCGCCTTTGCCGACGTGATCGGCCAGGCGCAGCAGCGGTTGTGGATCGTCAGCCCCTATTTCGTGCCTGACACCGACATGCGCACGGCGCTTTATGCGGCGATCCTGCGCGGCGTCGATGTGCGCATCATGCTGCCGGCCAAGCCTGATCACCTCCTGGTCTGGCTCGCCAGCAATGCCCATGCCGATGCGATGGTGGAACACGATATCGCCATCTACCGTTACCAGAAGGGATTTCTGCACCAGAAGGTGCTGCTGATGGACGACAGGATCGCCTCCGTCGGCACGGTGAACTTCGACAATCGCTCGTTCGCCATCAATTTCGAGATGACCGTGTGGATGCCCGACCCCGGCGTGATCACTGCGGTGGAGAAGATGCTGGAAGCCGATTTCGCCAACTGCCGTAAGGTAACCAAAGACGAGGTGCTCAAGCGCCACCCGCTCGCTCGCTTCATCTCTCAGGCCGCGCGCCTGTTCTCACCCATCCTCTAGCCACGCGCCTCAGGACCAATGATCAAAGTCGCCTCGTACAACATCCGAAAGAGCATCGGCACCGACCGGCGCCGGCAGCCCGAGCGCATCATGAAGATCCTTGCCGAGATCGATGCAGACATCGTCGCCTTGCAGGAAGTGGACCGCCGTTTCGGCGAACGCGCCACGACGCTCTCACCCGACCTGCTCGTCGACTTCACCAATTACATGCCGGTCCGCTTCGGCATTCGCGAGCAGAGCCTGGGCTGGCACGGCAACGTGCTGCTGGTGAAAAAGGGCATCGAAGTGCGCAACCCGCAGCGTATCGAGTTGCCGGCCTTCGAACCCCGCGGCGCCGTGATGGCCGACGTGGTGATCGGCGGCGTCGCCATGCGGGTCGTCGGCATGCATCTGGGGCTGCTCGGCAATTCCAGGATGAAGCAGGCCGACGCCATCGTCAGCCACCTCGAAAAGCTCGAGCAGCATATGCCTACGGTGATCATGGGCGATCTCAACCAGTGGGCGGTGGATGGCAAATGCCTGGTGGCCTTCGCCCGGCACCACGACGTCATCCCGCTGGGGCCGAGTTTTCACTCGCGCCGGCCGATGCTGCAGCTCGACCGCATCATCACCAGCCGGGATTTCAGGCTGGAATCGGCCGGGGTGCACCGCACGGCCCTGGCGCGCACCGGCTCGGACCATCTGCCGGTCTGGGCCAGCCTGTCGCTGCAGCGCGCCGAAGCCGCTGCTTAACGCTTGCTGCGGCCGGCCATTGACTTACTGCGCCGCTGCCCCGAAACAGCGGCGAACAGGACATTCCCCGATGACGCTCTCGCAACTCTCCACCCCGCTGACCAAGGACCAGGCCTATGCACTGGTCGATGCCGTGATGGCCCGTGAGGACATCGCCATCACCGCCTCGGCGCATGAGAACGAGGAGACCGGCGAATGGGTGTTCGAGGCGACCTGCGACAGCGAGCCGGATGTCGAAGCCTTCAACCAGATCGCCCGCGAGACGCTGGGCGGCACTGTGAGCTTTGCCGTTGAGGCGATCGATCCGACGGTCAACTGGGTGGCGAAATCGCTCGAGGGGCTGCAGCCGGTGGTGGCGGGCGGCTTTTATGTGCACGGCAGCCATGAGGAAAACCCGCCCCCGCCGGGTCTGACCGCCATCCGCATCGACGCCGCGCAGGCCTTCGGCACCGGCCATCACGAGACCACCACCGGGTGCCTCGAGGCCATCGACCGGGCGCTGAAGCGCAAGCGCTTCCGCGCCATGCTGGATGTCGGCACCGGTACGGGGGTCCTCGCCATCGCGCTCGCCAAGCGCACCCGCCTGCCGGTGCTGGCGAGCGACATCGACCCGATCGCCGTGACCACCACGGTGGAGAACGCCCGCGATAACGGTGTCGGCCGCTACATCATCGCCTTCGAGGCGACCGGCCTCGATCACCGCCAGATCGCCAACGGCGCGCCCTTCGACATGATCGTCGCCAACATCCTCGCCGGCCCGCTGGTTTCGCTGGCGCCGGGCATGCGCAAGGTCACCGCCATCGGCGCCACGGTGATCCTCTCGGGCATCCTCAACACCCAGGCCAATCGGGTGATCTCGGCCTATTCACAGCAGGGCATCGTGCTGCGCCAGCGGATCGTCAAGAAGGAATGGACGACGCTGGTGCTGGAGCGGGTTTGAACCGAAGCGTCACGGGCTCCCCACCCCACCCTTGATCCCTCCCCACAAGGGGGAGGGAGACGACAGCCGCCCAATCTCAGTACTTGCCTCCCCCTCTCCCTCCCCCTTGTGGGGAGGGCAGCAAAGCTTGTGAGCGAAGCGAACTAGCGTCGCTGGGTGGGTTGCGGAGCCGCCGGCGCTCCAGAAACCGCCCAAAGCAAAGTCCCCGGACCTCTCGATCCGGGGACTCGTCGAAACGGATAGCCAACACCCCGCGCTGACGCGCGTCGGTGTTAGTTCGGGCGCTTGGTCAGCGCGCCGAGCAGCAGGTGTTCACGGCTGCGACCGACGCTGCGGGTGGCCTCGCGGCCCCGCGCTTCGATGACGCTGCCGAGCGCCTTGCGGAAATCGTTCTTGCTCTCGGGCATCTTGTTCTCCCGGTTCCTTCAATTCAGTCGAGCTTCTCTCGACGCTCGGTATGTAGTGCGGACGAAGCCCGCGGGTAAGTCGTTGTTGCGAAAGGCAGCCATGCCAATTGTGCAGGGCGGCTTAACGGCTGGTGAATCGCTTCCGACCCTCAGCCGGGCTGCAATGCCCTCCCGGCGCTGAACCCTGGATGAACAGCGTGCCCCGCTTGGGAAGCGGCATTGCCTCTGTTAGGGTCCGCACCATTCCATTCTCCGGCAAATCATCATGACCGACAGCGACTTCGCCCCGACCGTCTACCAGAGCTTCGATATCCGCACCGATCCCAAGACCGTGGCGCCGCGCCTCAAGGCGCTGCGCGCCGCGATGCGGGAGGCCGGCGTCGATGCGTTCCTGGTGCCGCGCACCGATGCGCATCGCGGCGAGATGGTGCCCGAGAGCGAGGCGCGCCTCGCCTATGTCACGAGCTTCACCGGTTCGGCCGGCCTCGCCATCGTCGGCGCGAGGAAAGCCGCGCTGTTCGTCGATGGCCGCTACACCCTGCAGGCGCCCGCCGAAACCGACACCGGGCTCATCACGGTGCTGGAAGCCAGCCAGGGCGGGCTGTCGCCGAAGCTCGCCGATTTCGTGCCCAAGGGCGGCAAGCTGGGCTTCGATCCATGGCTACACACGCCGAGCGAGCTTGCCGACCTCGAAAAGAAGCTGAGCGGCAAGGCGACGCTGGTGCCGGTGGCCAACCTCGTCGACCAGACCTGGAAGGACCGCCCGCTTCCGCCAAATGCCGCGATCGAGTTCCTCGGCCATAACCGCGCCGGCAAGACCGCGCCCGACAAGCTGGCCGAGATTCGCGCCACCATGGGCGAGGACAATGCCGACGCCCTGGTGTTGACCGTGCCGGAATCGATCAACTGGCTGTTCAACCTGCGCGGTCGCGACGTGCCGCATGTACCGGTGGTGCTGTGCTTTGCGCTGGTGCCGAAATCCGGCATGCCGACGCTGTTCTTCAACAAGGAGAAGATCACGCCGGAGCTGCGCCATGGCCTCGAAGGCCTCGCCAAGGTAGCCGATGTCGCCACCATGGTCGCCGCACTTAGAAAACTCGGCGCCGGCGACAAGCGAGTGATGCTCGACCCGGCAACCGTACCGGTGGCGGTCGCCAACGCGATCAGCGGCGTCAGCGAAGCAACGCTGATCGAGCGGCGCGACCCCGTGCTGCTGCCCAAGGCGCGAAAGAACGAGGCCGAGCTTGCCGGCATGCGCGAGGCGCACAAGCTCGACGGCGTGGCGATGGCGCGCTTCCTCCATTGGTTCGACCAGGAGGCGCCCAAGGGCAAGCTCGACGAGATCGGCATCGCCACCGCACTCGAGAGCTTCCGGCGCGAGGAATCCGGGCTGGTCGATGTCAGCTTCGACACCATCTCGGGTGCCGGCCCGAACGGCGCGATCATCCACTATCGGGTCGACGAGAAGACCAACCGGCAGCTGAAGCCGGGTGAACTGATGCTGGTCGATTCCGGCGCGCAGTATCTGTCGGGCACCACCGACATCACCCGCACCATGTTTACCGGCAAAGCAACGGCCGAGCAGAAAGACCGCTTCACCCGCGTGCTGCGCGGCATGATGGCGATCTCGATGAGCCGCTTCCCAAAGGGCACCACCGGCGCCCAGCTCGATGTGCTGGCGCGGCAGTTCCTGTGGGAGGATGGGGTCAACTACAACCACGGCACCGGCCACGGCGTCGGCGCCTTCCTCTCCGTGCATGAAGGGCCGATCGGCATTTCGAGCCGCTACTCGGTGCCGTTCGAGCCGGGGATGATCACCTCGAACGAGCCCGGCTACTACAAGGCGGGCGCTTACGGCATCCGCATCGAGAACCTGCTCGTGGTGCAGGAAAGCAGCGTCGGCGGCGAGGGCAAGTTCCTCGAATTCGAAACCCTGACCCTCGCCCCGATCGACCTCAGGCTGATCGACGAAAAGCAGCTGACCGGGCCGGAAAAAGCCTGGCTCAACGCTTACCACAAGCGGGTGTTCAAGGAGATTGGCCCGCAGCTCAAGGGCGATGCCAAGACCTGGCTGAAAGAGGCGACGCGGGAGATTTAGTACTCAGTCCGCCGCCACCGGCTGTTGGCCAGATACGCCGCAATCACCCTCAGCTGGGATCAAATATTCCATTGCTGGGCTGGTCCAGGTCCGTATGATCTGGCAATGCAGATCGTCCTTGCCACCCCCGACGCCACAATGGCCGCAGCATGGTCTGAGGCGTTTTCAGGAACGGATGCCAGTATCCACAACGGCTCTATTCTTGAGGTGCAGTGCGATGCGTTGGTCAGTCCGGCCAACAGTTTCGGCTTCATGGATGGGGGCTTGGACCTTGCCTATTCGCAGCACTTTGGCTGGGACCTCCAGATGAGGCTGCGCCGCCAGATACTGGAAAGGCATGGTGGCGAGCTGCTGGTCGGCGCTGCGGAGCTTGTTGAAACTGGAAAAACGGTCCCGGGGTTGATGATCGCCGCTCCCACCATGCGGGTGCCAATGCGGCTGCCCGAGGACAGCGTCAACGCCTACCTTTCAACCAGAGCAGCTCTGCTGGCGGCCCGAGATGGGAGACTGCCGGACGGCACCCCCGCGTCATCTCGCATCAACGTGCTATCGGTCCCTGCAATGGGGACAGGCGTCGGGCGTATTTCGCCAACGGTCTGCGCGCGCCAGATGCGCGCGGCCTTTGACGCAGTCGTCATTTCGCCTGCAAAGCTACCAACGAGTTGGGCAGAGGCAAGCCATGACCACCAGTTGCTCTATACCAGCAAGCCCCGTCGCCTTCAGTAGCTCCCTGCCCGCGCTTCGTTGACTGCCTGCCTCACGGCTTATCGCTCATGGCATCGTTGGGCCGTAGGGCCATTCGCTGTCGATCAGGTAGTCATTCGGAACAAAGGCTTTTGCGCAGGTCTCGCAAAACCACCCATCCACGAACTGTTCAAGGTTGCCACCCTTCCTGAACTCGGGACGGAGGGCGTCGGCCCTCAGAGACGTGTGATATCGCTCCCGCGGATCTGCAGCGTCTTGTTGCTCCCACGCACCGTCTATCAACAGTAGCTTCGGCCTGACCGCGCTACTGCTCCCACATTTCGGACACTCAGGGATGTCGGACACAGGTGTACTCCTCCATCCGCCAACAGTGCTGGACCGTTGGTACCAGCGTCAAACGCGAACAGCTCGGTGCCCATCCTACCTACGCATGGTTCAGCCGCCACGCCGGACAGCGAAGCGAGGAATCACCCGGTACGCGGAAAGGTTACGCTGCGGCGTAACCTCAGTTCACGCTGAACGGATCATACTGCAGCAGCCAGGACAGCAACCAGTTCTGGCTGCCGGCGAGCGAGGCGACGTCGTCGACCTTCCAGCCATCGGCTTCGCGCACCATGGCGACGCTGATCAGGCTCATATGGTCGAAGTTGTGAAAGCTCACCGTCGACACGGCGCGGTCGCCGTTCAGCACCGGCTCGCTGATCACCACATCGAGCAGCAGCGAGTTCTGCCCCTCGATGAACGGATCGAACGCCAGCATGTCGGGCGCGTCGGGATCGACGGCCGCGCCCTTCTGGTCGACGCCCTGCCGCTCGACATTGGCGGCGTAGAGGTCCTTGAGCCGCGCCGAGTAGAACTTCTCCAGCCCATCCGCGTGCTTCTCGCCGACGCTGTACGGCTGGTAGATCGCCTCGACCAGCGCCTTGGGATTGTCATAGGCGCTGGCAGCGCCGGTAAAGCCGATGATCAGCAGAAGACTTGCAATGATGCGTCGCATGACCGCCCCGTCGTGCCCGGTTTCAGTTGCCCTCGGCTAGCAACGGGTTTGGGCGCATTGAGGGCTGCGCCGTGCCGCAATCAAGGCAGCGGTGACTGCAGGATATCGAGCAGGTCGTAACTATAGTCGGCGCTGCCGCCCCACACGTCGTCGATCTTCCAGCCATCCTCGTCGACCAGCAGGAAACCCAGCTCCTGCGGGGTGTCGAAGTTGCGGAACGTCACCTTCACCACGGCCTTGCCGCCGGCCAGATAGGGCTCGCCGATGACGAGGTCGCTTACCTGGTAATCCTGCCCATTGATGTAGGGACCGAAATCGATGCGCCCGATGTCGCCATTGGCTTCCTGCTGGTCCTTCTCGAACAATCCGTTGAGCCGCTCGCTCTGCAGCGGCGTCTCATCGGGCGGATAGTCGTTGGGGGGCATGTAGACGGCATAGAGCGCCTCGAGCAGCGCCTTTGGATCGGTGAACGATTGCGCGAATGCCGGCTGCCCCAGCAGCAGCAACGTGGCGACGGCGATCAGCAGGCGCATGCCCAAACCCCTCAGTTGAACCAGAACGCGTAGCCGATCAGCGCGTCGCCGAACACCGCATTGGCCTCCGCGAACGACTCGGCGCTGGCGATGGGGCCGTCCTTGAGGAACGGCAACGCATCATAGCCGGTGATCAGCATCACCAGGTCGGTCTTCTTGGCGCTCTCGAAATACGCTTTGAGATCAAACCCCTTCTGGAAGCGCCAGTGCGGCAGCAGCAGCTTGCCGTCGAGAATCAGGTCGGCGGTGTCGAGGGTCGCCATCCAGGCCTTCACCTGTGCCTCTGAGATCCTGGCTTCTGGCGTGATCCCGGTCTGCTTCGGGCTCGGCAGCAGCTCGCGGTTGTCGTCGGTCTCGGCGAGGATCGCCTCCCAGTTGCGACGCGACAGCGCGGTGATGTCCTTGAACCGCGCCAGCACCCGCTTCAGCCGATCGCCATCGGTAACCGGCCAGTTGAGGTGGTGGATCGCCGCCAGCGCATCTGCGATGGCGTTGTCGGATTCCGGATCGAGCATCAGCGTGCCGGTGGAGCGGGTATAGTCCTGCATCGGCAGGCCGGCGCGCGGGAACAGCCGGTGGAAGGTGGTGTCGAACAGCGCCCGGAAATCGTGGGCGAGGAGGAAATCCGCCTGGGCGGCGAGGATCTGCGTGTAGCCGGCAAGCCAGATCGCATCGGCCCGGTCGAAACCGATGGTGGAATCAGGCGGCACCGCCGGCGTCGGCGCTGGTGCGCCCGGGTCGGTCGGGCCCGGCACCGTCGCGGCCCCGAGCATGGCGTTGAGCACGTTGCCGATGCTCTCGGTGTCACTGCCCTTGCCGTCGCCGTCGAGGTCGATCCGCACCTTCAGCACTTCGATCGGCACGACATAGTCGCCGGTCTCGCCGGCGGTGAGCAGCGCGTCACGCGCCGCGTCCATGTCGTCGACCAGCAGTTGCAGGATGGCGCGGAACTTGTCGTAGTCGAGCGGCTCGGGGTTGGGGTTCACCGGCACCGGCATGGCCAGCGGCGAGCCCATGATCGGCCCGGCATCGGGAGAAGCGAAACCGTGGCGATACAGCCCCTGCGCGAAATGTTCGACCCCCTGAATGAAGCTGAGCAGGCCGACGCCGAAGCGCCCTTCGAGATCCTGTCGTTCGTAGTAGGGCTTGAGTTCGGAAAGCCCCTCCCCGATCGTACCGGCATAAAGGTGCTTGCGCGCGACGTCGCCCGCCTCGTCGGCGAGTACCGGCCAGGACAACGCCGGCAAGCACAGCGCCGCGCACAGCACGACAGTCGCCAGTTTCAGCATCCGGGTCTCCCAAGCAGTTGGCTATTTGGCCGCCAACTCAAGCCATTGATCTTCGTCGAGAATAAGGATGCCGAGCGCCTGCGCATCCTTGAGCTTGGAACCGGCGCCGGGACCGGCGACCAGAATGTCGGTGTTCTTGGACACCGAACCCGCCACCTTGGCGCCGAGCCGCTCCGCCATTGCCTTGGCTTCGCCGCGCGTCAGCTTCTCGAGGCTGCCGGTGAACACGATGGTCTTGCCCGCCACTTCGCTGGTGGCCGACACAGTGACCACATAGGGCTTGGGCCGCACCTGCCGCAGCAATGCATCCAGCACATCGTCATTGCGTTCGTTGCCGAAGAAATCGATCAGCGCCTCGATGACGGTGTCGCCGATACCGTCGACCGACGGGAACACCGAGTGCGGATCGTCGGCATGCGCGGCAGTTTCCTTGCCGACGCGGATCAGTTCCTCGACGCTCGAGAAGGTCTTGGCCAGCACTGCTGCCGTGGTCTCGCCGATATGGCGGATGCCGAGCGCGAAGATGAAGCGATCGAGCTCCGGCTCGCGCCTCGCGTCGATGGCGGTGAACAGCTTCTCCAGCCCTTCAAAGCTCCGGTCCTCGGCGCTGCGGGCGTTCTTGCGCGTCTTGCCCGACGCTTCCTCGCGCAGCCGCGCCTGCTCGTCGCGCCGCGCCGCGAACGCCTGCTGCACCTCCGGCCGGCGATCGCGCAGCGTGAAGATGTCGGCGGCGGTCTTGACCAGGCCGGAGTTGAAGAACAGGTCGATATTCTCCGACCCCAACCCTTCGATATCCATGGCGCCGCGCGACACGAAGTGACGCAACCTCTCGACCGCCTGTGCGGCGCAGATCAGCTCACCGGTGCAGCGGCGCCGCGAGTCTTCCTTGCCGGTCTTCTCGTTGAGCTCGCGCGTCGCGGGCGAACCGCAGACCGGGCAGACATGCGGAAAGACATAGGGCACGGCGTCGGCCGGGCGCTTTTCCAGCACCACGCGGACAATCTGCGGGATCACGTCGCCGGCCCGCTGGATCACCACCGTGTCGCCGATCCGCACATCGATCGCCTCGTCGCCGCGGATCGGCGCGCCGGTCGAGTCGATGCCGGCGATATAGTCCTCGTTGTGCAGCGTGACATTCTCCACCACCACGCCGCCGACGCCCACCGGCGCGAGCCGCGCCACCGGCGCCAGCGTGCCGGTGCGGCCGACCTGGATGTCGATGGCCCGGATCGTGGTAAAGGCCTGCTCGGCCGCGAACTTGTGGGCCACCGCCCAGCGCGGCTCGCCGCTGGAAAAGCCCCAGCGCCGCTGCAGCTCGAGGTTGTCGACCTTGTAGACCACGCCGTCGATGTCGTAGCCGAGCGAGGAGCGCAACTCCTCGATCTTCCTGTACTGGGCGATCAGCTCATCGATCGAGCTGGCGCGCACCATCAGCGGGCTGATGGCAAAACCCCACTCACCGAACTTCTGCACCGCCTCGTACTGCGTGGCCGCCGGTTCGGCCGAGCTGGCGCCCCAGGCATAGGCAAAGAACCTGAGGTTGCGGCTGGCGGTGATCGAGGGGTCCTTCTGCCGCAGCGAGCCGGCCGCGGTGTTGCGCGGGTTGACATATTCCTGTCCGCCGATCGCCGCCGAGCGCGCCTTGAGCGCCTCGAACTCGGCCATGGTCATATAGACCTCGCCACGGATCTCGATGGTCTGGGGCCAGCCCGACCCTTTGAGCTTGTGCGGAATATCCGCGATGGTGCGGAGGTTTGCCGTGATGTCCTCGCCCACCGTGCCGTCGCCGCGGGTCGCACCCTGCACGAACACACCGTTCTCGTAGCGCAGCGATGCCGACAGCCCGTCGATCTTGGGCTCGGCGGTGAACACCAGCTTTAGATCCTTGTCGCGCTCGAAGAAGCGCCGGCCGCGTTCGATGAAATCGACTACGTCCTCGTCGGTATAGGCCTTGGCGAGGCTGAGCATCGGCACGGCGTGCCGAACCTTGGAGAACCCCTCGACCGGCGCACCGGCGACCTTGTCGCTGAGGCTGTCCGCCCGCTTCAGCTGCGGAAACGCGATCTCGAACGCCTGGTAGCGGCGCTTCAGCCCGTCATACTCGGCATCGGTGATATCAGGGGCGTCGTTCTCGAAATATGCGCGGTCGGCCTCGCTCAGCAGCCCGTGCAGCCGGTCGAGCTCCGCCTTGGCCTCCGCCTCGGAGAAGCTCTCGATCTCCCGTTCCGCCTCGTTCACGATACCTCCGAAATCAACTTCCCGGCCGCCGCGCGCGCCTCGTCGGTGACCTTGGCGCCCGCCAGCATGCGCGCCACTTCTTCCTGCCGCGCCTTGCCGTCGAGACGCCGCACATGGGTGCGCACGAATGCCCCCTCTTCGATCGCCTGCTTTTCGATCAGCAGGTGACTCTGCGCCCGCGCCGCAACCTGCGGCGCATGGGTGACGGTGAGCACCTGCACCTTGCCGGCCAAACGCGCCAGCCGGCGCCCGATGGCGTCGGCCACCGCGCCCCCGACCCCGGTGTCGATTTCGTCGAAGATCAGCACCGGCGCCGAGCCGCGGTCAGCCAGCACCACCTTGAGCGCCAGGAGGAACCGGCTGAGCTCGCCGCCCGAAGCGACCTTGAGGATCGGGCCGGGCTGAGTGCCGGGATTGGTCTGCACATGGAAGGCGATCTGGTCGTGCCCGGAGGCAGCGACACGGGCAGCATCGACCTGCCGGTCGACGATGAACCTGGCCGCACCGAGCTTCAAATCCGGCAGTTCGGCTTCCACGGCCTTGGTGAGGGCGCCCGCGGCCTTTTCGCGTGCCGCGCTGAGCCCGGAGGCTGTGGCCATGTAGGCGCCACGGGCGGCCTCCGCTGCGCTCTCCAGCGCCTTCAGCGACTGCTCGCCGCTCTGCAGCATATCGAGATCGTTCTGATACTTGGCCAGCACCTCCGCGAGCCCGTCGCAACTGGTGTGGTGCTTGCGGGCCGCGGCGCGCAGCGCGAACAACCGTTCCTCGACCTTCTCAAGATCGGCCGGATCGAACGCCATGTCGCGCTTCAGCACCTCGAGCGCATCGGAGGTGGCGTCGAGCGATACCAGGGCGGTGTCGAGCGCATCGACGATCGGCTGGAACACCGCGGCGCCGGCATCGGCCTTGCGCACCAGCCGCCGCATCAACCCGGCCAGCACCGGCCCGGGCGCCGTCGGACCATTGAGGATCTCGTCGGCGTCACGGACCTCCTCCGCTGCCTTCTCCAGCGTCATCAGCCGCTGCCGACGCTCGGCGAGCACTTCCTCCTCGCCAGCCTCGAGATGCATCTCGCCGAGCTCGGCGACGACATGGCGGGCATATTCCTCGCGCGCCATCGCCTCGGCGATCACTGCGCGCTGCCCCGCAACGGCGGCGTCGGCCTCGACCAGTGCCTCGTAGGTGCTCCACACCGCGCTGACCATCGACTCGTGACCGCCGAACGCATCGAGCGCCGCCCGGTGCGTGGCGACATCGATCAGCGCCCGGTCGTCATGCTGGCCGTGGATCTCGACGATCAGCCGCCCCACCGCCTGCAACAGCCCGGCGGAAACCGGCTGGTCGTTGATGAAGGCACGGGTGCGGCCATCGGCCAGCTGCACGCGACGCAGGATGATGTCCTCATCGTCGGCGATGGCGTTCTCGCGCAGCGCCTCGCGCGCCGGATGATGGCGCGGCAGCTGCAGCACCGCCACCACCTGCCCGCTCTCGGCCCCTGCCCTGACCAGCGACGCGTCGCCACGGCCGCCAAGCGCCAGCGTCAACGCATCGAGCAGGATGGATTTGCCCGCACCGGTCTCACCGGTCAGTGCGGTGAGTCCGTCTTCGAGCGTGAGATCGAGCTGGTCGATCAGGACAATGTTTCGAACCGAAAGCGCATTGAGCATTCGGATGGCCCCTCGGTGGTCGACCGGCCAAACGGGGCCGAACAAACTCGCGCCTTGCAGCCTAGCTCAAAGGGGAACAAACAGGCAACAGATTTGTTGCCGGCCCGGCACCGCTTTCAGGAAAAGCTGTGAGACCTTTCCACGCGAAAGCCGGACTCTAGCTCTTCTTCAGCTGCGCCAGGCTGCTGCCGGCGTTCACCTGCGGTGAGATCCCCTGCTTGGCGAGCAGGTCGAACGCCTGCTTGTACCAGCTGCTCTGCGGATAGTTGTGGCCGAGCACGGCGGCGGCGGTCTGCGCCTCGGAAATGAGGCCGAGCGCCAGGTTCGCCTCGGTCAGGCGGTACAGCGCTTCTTCGATGTGAGTCGAGGTCTGGAACTGCTCGGCCACCACGCGGAAGCGGTTGATGGCGGCCGGATAGTTGCCGTTGCCCAGATAGTAGCGACCCACCGACATTTCCTTGCCGGCGATCTGGTCGACGCTGACCACCATCTTTTCCTGCGCATCCTTGGCGTATTTGCTCGTCGGATAGTTGGCGATGATCATGCTGTAGGTCTCGATGGCATTCTTCGAGATCTGCTGGTCGCGGGTGATGTCCTTGATCTGCCCGAAATACGAATTGCCCTTGAGATAGAGCACGTAGGGCAGTTCTTTCGATCCCGGATAGAGCGCCATGTAGCGGTCGGCGGCGAGAATCGCCTCGTCGAACTTGCCGATGCGGTAATTGCCGTACACCTGCATCAGCTTGGCCTTCTCGTTGAACTCCGAGAACGGGTGCTGACGCTCGAGCTTCTCCAGCGTCTTGACCGCGGTGACGTAGCGCTGCTTGTCCATGTCGTCGAGCGCCTGCTGGTACAGGACCTCGGGAGCGACGATCGCCTCTTCCTTGATCTTGGGCTGGCCGAACAGGTTGCAGCCGGCGAGCATGACCACGACAGCGCCCATCAGCACGAAACGCGCGAACCGGCTCGAAATACCTGCATGCTGAGAGATCGTCACGACCTGCCCCATCCCATTGACGCACTGCCCAAACTGGCAGGCGGACTACTGACAAAAAAGATCAAAACTGTGGCGCGGCCTGTCAACCAACCGAGCGCAGGTAGGACTGTACGTTGAGCCCTTCGGGCATGTCATCGAGTGCGTCGAAGGCAACCGGCAACTGATCGGCGGTGACGATCTCGTAGTTGGCTTCGCTGGCGAACAGACCATGCAGAACCAGCGCGTTGAGCGCATGACCACCCTTGTAGGACCGGAACCGCCCGTAGATCGGCAGGCCGCACAGCGCCAGATCGCCGATGGCGTCGAGCAGCTTGTGGCGGACGAACTCGTCTTCGTAACGCAGGCCACCCGGATTGAGAATCCGATCCTCGTGCACGGTGATCGAATTTTCCATCGAGGAGCCGAGCGCATAGCCGGCCTGGCGGAGAATCTTTGCGTCGCGCACGAACCCGAAAGTGCGGGCCCGCGAGACGTCGTCGTAATACTTGCGCGGCGTCCAGTCGAAGATCATCCGCTGACGGCCGATCACTCGGCTGTCGAAATCGATCTCGAGGTCCAGCATGCGGCCGTTATACGGCTCCAACGCAGCGGACGCCTCGTTGTTGCGCACCAGTACCTGGCGCATGATCTTGATGTAGCGGCGCGGCGCCGGCTGCACCATCAGGCCGACCTGCTGGATGCCCTGCACGAAGGGCCAGGCGCTGCCATCGATGATCGGGCATTCGGCGCCGGTCAGCACCATATGGGCATTGTCGACGCCCATGCCGGAAAGCGCGGAAACCACATGCTCGACGGTCGCCACCGAGACGCTGTCGCCGAGGTCGAGCGTGGTGCACAGCGTCGTGCGGGTCACGCGCGAGAAGTGCACCGGCACCGGGCCGATGCGGCGCCCGTCGTCCAGCAAGCGCGTCACCGTGTAACCGCTATCGGGTGCGGCAGGCTCGAGCGTGAGGGTAACAGGAGCGCCGGAGTGAACGCCGATGCCGCTGAATTCGAGCGCATCGGCCAAAGTACGCTGCCGCGCCGAAAGTTTATGCATGCTGTAAGGACTCCAGCCCCGTCTGCGACCCGGTGCAGTCATAGACAATAAAATCCCGGCGCGGAAGCCGCGCCGGGGGCGTGTATTCGGGCTTTCCCCCGCGGCTATTAGCCGTGTTTGCGGAGGAAGGCAGGGATCTCGATGTGCTCTTTCTGAGCCGGCTGCGCCGGGGCGCGACCATACTGGTCGGCATTGCCGCGGGCACCCTCGGCGCTGGCCGAAACCCGCGCATTCCGGGCACCTCCGGCTTCGATGGCGCTGCGTGCGGCAGCGTCGTCGGCGCTCGGCTCGACCGCCGGTTCGGCCCGCGTCGGCTCATTCGACTTAAGGCTAATGCCGACATTGGAAGCCAGGCGCTTGAACAGGGCGCGGGCATTCCGCGGCTCCGGTTCCTGCTTTTCTTGCGCCGTGAGTGACTGCCTTGCAACAGCCGGGAACTCCTCGGTGCGCGGCATCCGGCGCTGACCGTCGGGGCGTTCGGCGCTGGAGGGCACATAGGCGCTCGGAATCGGCGCCTCGATGAGTCGCGGCGCTTCCTCGAGATGCGTGTGGCTGGCCTGCGGGATATAGGGCTCGACGGTGATGCCGTCGTCTTCCTGATATTCCTGGTAGCTCGGCTCGGCGTACGAAATCGCCTCGGCCACGGCCTGCTCGACCTGAGTCTCGAATTCCGGCTCGGGCTGTGCCTCGACCACCGGAGCACGCTCCGGCATGGCCTGGCGCATCACAGCCGCCTGCAGCGGCTGGCGCGACGGATTGGCCTTCATCGGCTCGAGCGCCTGTACCATCGTCGCGTCGGTGCCGGTGGCAACGACGGAGACGCGGATCGTGCCGGTCATGTCAGGATCGAAGGTGGCGCCGAGGATGATGTTGGCATCCGAGTCGACTTCCTCGCGGATGCGGCTGGCCGCTTCGTCGACTTCGTAAAGGGTGAGGTCCGGGCCGCCGGTGATCGAGATCAACAGGCCGCGCGCCCCCTGCATCGACACATCGTCGAGCAGCGGATTGGCGATCGCCGCTTCGGCCGCATGGCGCGCCCGGTCCTCGCCGGAAGCCTCGCCCGTCCCCATCATCGCCTTGCCCATGCCGCGCATCACGGCGCGCACGTCGGCGAAGTCGAGGTTGATCAGGCCTTCCTTGACCATCAGGTCGGTGATGCAGGCGACGCCGGAGTAGAGCACCTGGTCCGCCATCTTGAAGGCATCGGCGAAGGTGGTTTTCTCGTTGGCGACACGGAAGAGATTCTGGTTCGGGATGACGATCAGCGTGTCGACATGCCGGTGCAGTT